>Ga0207131_1088_pt1 | contig 14960 bp, 17 predicted proteins | sample Alteio_BWMinHeat_13_FD_153557 | JGI IMG/M metagenome (GOLD analysis project Ga0207131, IMG submission 153557) | Enriched cells from forest soil in Barre Woods Harvard Forest LTER site, Petersham, Massachusetts, United States -... | ecosystem: Environmental > Terrestrial > Soil > Temperate forest >...
ATCACCAAAAGTTGCAATAGATGTTGGTGGCGGGGCAGCATTTGAAGTTGCACCAAAAATACTTGAAACTCTTGGTTGTAAGATACAGAAAATCAATGGAAAGCCTGGAATTTCTTCACATGGTCCTGATCCCACATATGAGAACCTTACAGAGCTATGTTTAGCAACAAAAAAGTGCGACATAGGATTTGCATTTGATCTTGATGGAGATAGATTAGTAGTTGTAAAAAACGGAAAAAAACAAGCACCGGACATAACTCTTGGTTTAGGCATTGCAAAAGCACTTGAGATAGGATACAAGCGCTTTGTTTTGAGTATAGATACTAGTGTTTCTATTGAGAAATTTATCAAAACGCATGGAGGTCAAGTTCAAAGATCAAAAGTAGGAGAAGCAAATGTGGTAGATTTAATGATAAAAACCAAGTCACATGCAGGAGGCGAAGGAAGCAGTGCAGGATTTATCTTGCCAGAATTCAACATGTGTAGAGATGGAATATTGACTAGTGGACTAATAGCTGGTATGCTTGGAACCAAAACCTTTACTGATGTCATGAAATTCATGGAGCAATATTTCCAATTAAGAACTAAAGTTGAAGTAGGATCGGTATTTCATAAAAAAACATTACAAATTTTGTTAGGCAAAATGAAAAAACAATACAGCGAAATAATTACACTTGACGGAATAAAATCAATCATTGACGAAGATAGCTGGGCATTAGTAAGACAATCAAATACTGAACATATCATAAGAATATCCACTGAATCAAATAATTTGAAAAAAGCAAGATCTATTCAGAAACAAGTTACAGAGTTAGTTAATCAAAGCTATGAACAAGCCAGACGAAATAGAAATAATTAAAATATTTCAGCAAAGTTTTAGAAGAAAGTCAAAATTCGTACCTGAGGATGTAGAAATTCTGAGAATGAACAAAGCTATCGTTATAGCCAAATCAGATATGTTAGTTGAAAGTACAGATGTGCCTCCTGGCATGAAAATTAATGAGATTGCTAGAAAAAGTATGGTTGCATGTGTGAGTGACTTTGCCTGTAAGGGGATAAAGCCGCAATATGCTACTGTTTCCCTTGCAATTCCAAAAGGATTTTCCAGATCCAAAATAAAGAAGTTGGCTGCTGGTTTTTCCATGGCATCAAAAGAATATGGCGTCAAAATTGTTGGTGGAGATGTAAATGAGGGAAAGGAAATAGTAATTGACGTATCTATGTTTGGCATTTCAAAAAAAAATAGTCAAACGAAATGGCGCAAGAATAAATGATGTTATTATTACATCTGGCCCATTTGGTTATTGTTCTGCCGGATTGAAAATCATTTTAGCTCATCTTAAAGCAGATGCAAAGTTTACTAAAAAATGTAAACAACATGTAAACAAACCAACCCCAAGATTAGAATTTGGTTTAGGAATTTCAGACTATATTTCATCGTCAATGGATTCAAGTGATGGATTATCTGCTACTTTAAACGAGATGAGCAGACAGAGTAGAAAAAAATTTGTAATTACAAAACTTCCTACCAAACCAGATGTAGAAAAGTTTGCAAATACAAATAAAATCAAATTAGCAGATCTTGTTTTTTGCGGCGGTGAAGAATATGAAATTGTAGCTACCGTATCAGGACATAATTTAGACAAAGTTAGACAAATAGCAAAGATGTACAAAACGCCCTTGTTTGAAATTGGATATGTTACAAATGGTCGAAATGTCGTTTACTATCAAGGAAACAAACTAATTCCCGTGAAAAAATGTGGCTGGCTTCATTTCAAATCCTAATGTTTTTTAAACCCATAAGTGGCTTTTGAAATGTTGTCAGAACAAGAAGCTAAAGAAAAATGGGGAATTGCCCACATCTATAGTAGTTATAACAATACAATTGTTCACATCACAGATCTTTCTGGTGCCGAAACTGTCGCAATTAGTTCTGGAGGAAGACATGTAAATGCAGACAGATACGAATCATCTCCATATGCAGCCATGAAATCCACAGGTGCTGTTGTTGAAGTTGCACATGATAGAGGCTTTACTGGTCTTCACATTAGAGTAAGAGCAGTAGGCGGAGTAGGAGCTAGAGTTCCAGGCCCAGGAGCACAAGCAGCAATAAGAGCACTAGCAAGAGGTGGCTTTAAGATTGGAAGAATAGACGATGTAACTCCAATACCACATGACACAACCCGCAAGAAAGGCGGTAAAAGAGGAAGAAGAGTTTAAGATTCCAATAGTTTTACTTTTACTTTACAATTATTATATTCAAAATAATTTATTAGAAAATTGATAAATTTATCTTCGTGTTTTTTTCCTTTCGAGATTGCAATTTGATCCGCTAGCTTTTGTTGCATAGCAAGAAGTAATTCTACTTTGAATAATATTTTAAAAAAAGCCCATCCAAATCTTTCCATTGGATCACTTATCAAAAAGCCATCTTTTATTCCACAAGATAATTGAAGTCGTTCCATTGCTACAGAAATAAGTTCTCTATCAGTTTCGTATTTTGTTGTAGCAATTTCAACAATTACTGCCTTGTAGCTCATGGTATATCATTTTTTTACCCACTTTTGTCTTTAACTAAATAGTGGAAATGGAAAGCCTCATTTGTGATTAAAGTTATGCATGTTTTGGATAGAAAAATTGGTTGACAAAGATGATGAAGAAAAAAAACGTAAAGATGATTTGGTCAAAGACTATGGAGCAGTATTAAGAGAGAGTGCAATTTTAACATCTTTTTCAGGTTTTCTATTTGGATTTCTGTTAAATATCTCGATAAGTTCCTCTGCCAGCTTTATTCTTGTAGATAAAATCATACTTTTGATATCTTTACTTTCAATAACGACATCAGTCTCACTTTTTATAATGCCTATAATTTATCACCATTTAGAGTATCCGTATATTGATTTTGAGAAATTCAAGCAACGGAGTCATCGTTTCACATTATTTGGTTTAATTCCCGCAATGATCACATTATTCTTGGGTTTACAACTTGCCATGAGCTTTTTGGTAGGAAATGTTGTTGTCTCATTCTTAGTTGGCACGATACCTTTTGTGCTCATATATGCATTTTACCGATTAAGAAAGTTCAAAACTCAGAACTAGTTTTATTCATTGTTGATTAGGTATAAGGTTACAGAGTATTTTGTTCAGAAGTTTCTTGTGAAGAAGTTTCTTGTGAAGAAGTTTCTTGTGAAGAAGTTTCTTGTGAAGAAGTTTCTTGTGAAGAAGTTTCTTGTGAAGAAGTTTCTTGTGAAGTGTTTTCTTTAGGTTCCATTGTACGCTCTTTCAATTTATCAGACCATGAAACAAGCTTTCCATCTTCTTCTACATGAATAGTAGTTTCTACTCTAACACGAATTCCAATAGAGCGAAAAAGAGCAAGTAGTTTTCCACCGTCAATTATTTCTGTGACTTCTCCTGACTGGATAAGCTCAGCAAGCTTGTCTACAACCATTTTAGTTTCATTTGGAAATTGGCTTTCTGCATTTTGAAGAATTTCTAGACCACGATAACCTAGTTGTTTTACAAGAATTTCTCTTGGAGAAGGAGCGTTTGATGTAGACGGTTTCTGCGTCTTTAGTTCCTCTTGTTTTTGTTGTTCTGTAATATTTTTTTGCATCTCGCGCAATCTTTTTGCTTTTAAAAGTTCTAGTTCTTTATCTTCCTCGCTCATCCCTTAATTACTCCAATTGGAACAAGTTTTGCAACTTTGGTTGCGATTCCAAGTTCATGTGATACATTAGCGACAGCATCCACGTCTTTGTAAGCCTCTGGTGTTTCTTCCACTACTCCTTCTCTTGTAAGAGCTTTGATGAAAATTCCTTTATCTCCAAGTGATTTTTGTACTTGTACCTCAGTAAAGTTGCGTCTAGCTGCAGATCTTGACATCATTCTTCCTGCACCATGTGCTGTTGAACCAAAGCTTAGTTCCATGGAATTAGGTTGACCCAAAAGAATCCAGCTACCAGTACCCATAGAACCAGGAATAAAGACCGGTTGACCCAAGTCTCTGTATTTTTGCGGAATTTCATCTCTTCCTGCTGGAAATGCTCTGGTTGCACCCTTTCTATGTACTACTACCGATTTCAGCTTGCCATCGATTTTGTGCTTTTCTACCTTTGCAATATTATGGGCAACATCATAGATTAGTTTCATATCCAAATCTGCTTCTGATTGTTTGAAGACTCGTTCAAAGGCCTTTCTTGTCCAGTGTGTGATCATTTGCCTATTACTCCAAGCATAGTTTAAGGCAGCAAACATTGCTTTTCTGTATGATTCTCCTTCTTCAGATGAATTTGGTACACATGCTAATTCTCTATCAGCTAATGTTATATTGTATTTTTGTAGCGCTTGTTCTGAAACTCTAAGATAGTCGCTACATACCTGATGACCAAAACCTCTAGAACCGCAATGAATCAAAATAGTAATTTGTCCTTCGTTATAGATGCCCATTCTTTTTGCAGCTTCTTTGTCATGGATTTCTTGTACTTTTTGAACTTCAAGAAAATGGTTACCTGAACCGAGGCTTCCAAGTTGTGGAGCCCCGCGTTTTCGTGCTGTTGGAGATATCTTATTTGGATCAGCATTTTTTATCTGACCATTTTCTTCACAGACATCTGCATCATCATTTGAACCATAACCGTGATCGATAGCCCAGCGTACTCCTTTTACTAATACTTCATCAAGTTCTGAAAAATTTAATTTGACAGCTCCTTTTGATCCAACTCCAGATGGAATTGAATTGAAAAGTTCTGTTACAAGGTCTTTAAGTTTTGGTCTTACATCTTTTTCAGTAAGATTTGTTCGTATTAGTCTGACACCACAGTTAATATCGTAACCTACACCTCCTGGACTAATCATTCCTTCTTCTGCGTCCATTGCAGCAACACCGCCTACTGGAAATCCGTATCCTTCATGCCCATCTGGTAAAACTACAACATGTTTTTGTACACCAGGCAAAGTTGAGACATTTATTGCCTGGGTAATTGTTCTATCAGTCATCATTTTTTGCATTAACGCCTCATCTGCATATATTGTAACAGGGACTTTCATTCCTCGGTTTGAATCAGCTTCAATTCTATATTCCATGTTCCCAATTTTTTTTGGAATTAATGATGTCATCTAGCTCAGTGAGAAAAGCGGATTTCTGCACAATTTAAATCATAAGCAGATTGATTTTCACAGAATCAATAATACTTTATATTATTTCAGAAGGATCTTTCACATACGGACATAGACTCAAACAAAGTAGATTATTTTATTATATTGGCATTAATCATAATTTTGTCATCAGTGGAATCAGACGCCCAAGCATATTCTGCTATTTTTACTCAAAACACTATCGTTAGTGATAACGGATCCCCGATTCTTATTTACCGAGACTCATATTCACCAACTTCGGTGATTCATGTTGTTATTAACGCACCTGATTTTAATTCAAATCCATATGCAATAGATACAATAGGAGATGATCCTGAGAACAAAATAATCATCTCTACCAGAGAGAGCAGCATACCTTACAGACTGGTTGAAACAGGAATGGACACAGGCGTTTTTGCAGGCTATGTAACCTTATCAGGAACCACATCAACTTGTTCACCAGTTTGTGGTCCAACAGACGGACTCTTGACTGCGTCAGGAGATGATGGCTTAACAGTTTCATTTACCTATGCAAAAGATAGAACAATTATTGCTACTTTGACAGGTTCGACACAAGATAAAATCAACAATCAATCAACACCAGAATTTGGATCACTGGCAAGCTTTGTTATTACAATATCAATTATTGGGGTTGTAGTATTTTCGAGACGATATAAAACAATTAGCAAACCATGTTAGTGAACATTGTTACCGAAATCTAAAATAAAATTAGTTATATCATCTTCATTGATGAGAAATGATAGTTAGGCAATTAAATAGAAAATCTGAACTACAAACTTGTAAGAACATCTCAAAACAACAATACAGATCAGAGATGGGCATAATTTCAGAGATTTTAGGTGTAGCCATGGATAATGGTAGAGGCGGAGCAATAATTTCTTCAATAGCCAGAAGAGCCAATTTATCACATTATGCAGTAATTGAGAAATGCCAGAAGTTAATAGATGCAGGATTGGTAGAATCTACAAGTAATAATAGAAATCATACTTTTGTTGTTACAGAAAAAGGAATACAATTTTTTCAAGAGTTGCAAAAATTCATAGAAATTGCACAGTCAATAAAAGTAAGATTTTAAGTTATAGATACAAAATCCTGATAATCTCTCTTCTCTTGACCTTGCCAAAAATTAGCTCAAGAGTATTGACGTAAGTAGGTTTATTTTCCTTATTTAGTTTAAATTTGTTATATGCCAATTTTACCAATTGATGGTGGACGATACGGCACCAAAGAGATGCGTGAAATTTTTGACGAAGAAAAGAAAAATCCAGTATCAACTTGAGATAGAGGCAACCGCTGCAGAATCACAGGCAGAAATTAGTATGATTCCAAAGGATGTAGCACAAAATATTGCAAAAATGGCACGCTCTGGCAAGGTAACTTCTAAGAGGATAAAAGAGCTTGAAGCAAAAAGTGATCATGACACTGCTGCTTTGGTTGAAGCACTAAGTGAATTGTGTAAACCTTCAGCAAAGCCATGGGTGCATTATGGTCTTACAAGTAATGACTTGGTAGATACAAGTAATTCTATGCAGGTAAGAGATTCATTTAAAATAATAGAACCAAAGGTTGCAAAATTAGCTATCATTTTAGCAAAGCTTGCAATAAAATTTAAAGCTACTCCTGCTGTTGGAAGAACTCATGGACAGCATGCAAGTATCATAGCATTTGGTTTAAAATTTGCAAATTGGGCTTCTGAAATGTCAAATCATGTAGACAGGATTGAAGAATGTAAAAAAAGAATACTGATATGCAAAACTTTGGGTGTAGTAGGCACCGGTTCCCTAATGGGTTCAAAAGCACTTGAGGTTCAAAAAAGAATTGCAAAAAAACTCTTTTTGTATCCTGCTGATGTCACAACACAGATCATAGCACGTGAGAAATATGCAGAATATGTATTTTGTAATGCCTTGATTGGAGCAACATTAGAAAAAATTGCTGTCGAGATACGAAATCTTCAAAGAACAGAGATTGGAGAAGTTGCAGAGCCTTTTAAAAAAGGCCAGATGGGAAGCAGTGCAGTGCCCGTAAAAAGAAACCCTACAAAAAGTGAACGTGTTACATCATTGTCAAAAATACTGCGAAGTCAGATCAGCATAGCATTTGAAAACATTCCACTATGGCATGAAAGAGATCTTTCAAATTCAGCAAATGAAAGATTTACCATTCCAACTAGTTCTATTTTGCTTGACGAGATGTTAGAGGCAATGACCAAAATTATTTCTGATCTTTATGTAAACACAGAAAGGATTAGGAAAAATACAGAGATGACAAAAGGACAAATTTTTGCTGAATTCGTGCTTGATGCCTTGATAAAAAAAGGAGTCCCCAGATTAATTGCATATAGAGACATTCAAAGAGTAGCTTTTGCAGCTTCTGACACAGAAACACAGTTTTTAGATGCGGTAAAAAAAGACACCGCAATATCAGCACATCTTAACACCAAAGAAATCGAAGCAATTTTTGTTCCAGAAAATCACTTGGGTGCAGCAGATAAAATAATCAACAATGTCTACAAGAAAGTACTGAGGACATGTTCTGAATTTACTTGATCTTCATCAGTGTTTTATGGATAAGCGAACCGTATTGAAGAGCTTTTTTACGTTTATTTGAAGATATTTCAGGAACCCCAATTTTTAACGCAAGTTCTCGGATTATGTGCTTCCGCAAGAGATCATCGGAATCATGTATTTTGTGTTTAAGTGGAATTTTTTTTGCAAAATCAATAAAATCTTGTGAAAGAAATGGTTGTATCAGCATAACCCCAAATTGAGAAGCGGCCAAATTCACTGCCTTCATCATTTTTATCTCATTTTCAAGTTTTGATTCCATAAGTTCCATCACATATGGCTCTCCTGATTTTATTGCGTTTCTATATGCATTGTAACCACAGAATAGTTCATCTATGCCATTTGCAGTAATTACTTTTTTTACATCATAATGTTTTGCCAGTTTTGATACATAATAAAATGCAATACAGTTTTCAATCCAGGATAAATTATCTATTTTAATTATTTTCTTTATTTCTTTTGAAACTTTAGAAAAATTTGTTAATTTTATTTTTTCAATTTTATGATCATATCCAAGTATTTTTGATATTTCTTGTGAAAATGTTACGTCATGAGAGTCTTCAAATCCAATAGTTAACAGAATTACATTATAACCAAGATCAACACAGATTTTTGCAAGAAGTGTACTATCTACTCCCCCAGAAAAAGCAATGCCAATTTGTTTGTCCTTAACAGTCTTTTGTATGGATTGAATAATCTGAGTGTGAAGCTCAGATACAAGATTTGCCATTTTATTTCAGATGAAAAAACCATGCTAAGTGAGTTGCGGTTGTTTTGACAGTTAAATATCAGGCTTACCAAATCATACTATGACATTAGCAAAATTATCTGAAGAACAGATAAGAAAAGAATTGACAAATTTGCCAGGATGGAGTGTAATAAATGGGAAACTTCACAAGGAATTCACTTTCAAGAGCTTTATTGAGGCATTTGGATTTATGACAACTGCTGCATTACATATAGAAAAGATGAATCATCATCCAGAGTGGTTCAATGTTTACAACAAGATAAAGGTGGATCTTGTAACCCATGATGCCGGCGGCATAACCCAAAACGATATTGACCTTGCAGGAACTCTTAATTCCTTATCATAATCTGCCACACAGAGAACAGTATTCATAATTTTTTATTTGAATTCTGTACAGAATTTATATACAGAGGACACCAAATTTTCCAAAATGGCAAGCGGTTCAGCAGTTTTGGATTCTGATTTCAGATATACTGATAGAAAAGGCAATCTTTTGAGAACTAGAACAGAGCTTTCTATTGCAGAAATGCTCTCATTTCTAGATGTAAAATACGAATATGATTACAAATTAGTTCTTAAAGATGGAAAAAATATTTCGGTAGATTTTAAAACTGAAAAAAGGTTTCATCGAAGTAATAGATAGCGATAAAGACATTATAAAATACAAAGAGTTAAAAAATAATTTCCCAGATAAGAAAATAATTGCCATAGGTCATCCAAATTATGCAGCAAGAATAAAAGAACTCGACGATGTTATACTATACAAAACAAAAGAAGTTCAAACAGGATCCATATTCATGGAGGATCCATCATTTGCGTTTGATTATGCACATATTCTTCCTCTAGTTGAGAAATGTTCCATACTTCATGGTCACACATCTTCGGTAATGGTTGAGCTAGTTGGTGAAATGAAAAACAATCTTCTCATTGATTTTGGGGAAGCAAAAAAAATTATAAAAGAAATAATTTCTATTTTAGATCATAAATTTTTCATAAATGAAAAATATCTCATAAAAGAGGACAGCATACATTACAAAATTTCGTTTGATGGTCCAAAAGGTATGTTTGATTTACAAGTTCCAAAAAATACAACATATCTGCTTGAAGGTGAAGCAACAGTGGAAAATCTTTCAACAGAAATAATTAATCTCCTAATACCGAAAATGCCAGAAAACATTGAGGCAGTAGGTGTCTATATCTACGAAGGATATAACAAAGGAGCCCATATTTTATCACACATATCAAAATCCTAGACATGGAACCTAAGATAAAAGAGACTGCATGGAATCCAGAGATTGAAAAAGATATTCTAAAACAATGGCAGAACTCTCGCCTTTATGATTTTCATCCAGAAGGAGATATTTTCGTAATAGATACACCACCTCCATATCCATCTGGAAGACCATGGCATATAGGCGCTGCAGCTCATTATGCACAGATAGATATGATTGCGAGAACAGCAAGAATGACAGGTAAGAACGTCCTTTTTCCAATTGGGATAGATAGAAATGGCTTGCCTGTTGAGATGTATACCGAAAAAAAATACAACATCAGAATGCGAGAAACTGACAGAGCCGAATTTTTGAAAATGTGTTCAAACGCATTAGATGATCTTGAAGCAGAAATGATTGAGATAATGACAAGCCTTGGACTAAGTGGTGATTTTTCTAATTATTATAGAACCGATTCAGAAAAATATCGTACTCTCACACAAACAACTTTCATTGAGCTTTGGAAAAAAGGGGCGATATATCTAGCAAATAGACCAACCAATTATGATTGGGTTACAGGCACCACAATTGCAGATGCAGAGATAACATACGTAGAAATTCCAACAAAGTTAGTGTACATGAAATTTAAAATTAAAGGCGACGATGAAACCATACCAGTTGCAAGTACAAGACCAGAACTTTTGTGTGCATGTCAAACCATAATTGTCAATCCAGAAGACGAGAGATATGCAGGTATGGTTGGTAAGAAAGTCATAATCCCTTTATTTAATAGAGAAGTTGAGATTAGAACACATCCATCTGCAGAAAAAGAGTTTGGATCTGGAACCGTTATGGTTTGTAGTTATGGTGACCAAAATGATGTTGCACTTTTCAGAGAACTAAAGTTACAAGAAATAATTGCAATTGGAAAGGACGGTAGGATGACAGATGTGGCAGGGCAATATACAGGATTAAAAGTAAAACAAGCCAGAGAAAAAATAATCGAAGATTTGCAAAATCAAGGAATTGTAGAAAAAATCGATAACATCAATCACCGCACTCCTGTTTCTGAAAGAAGCAAAATTCCTATTGAGATCATACCCTTGGAGGAATATTACCTCAAACAAATGGATGCAGTTCCAAAAATTCGAGAAATAGGTTCAAAAATCATCTTTCATCCACCCATGCATAAACAAATTCTCATGAATTGGCTAGATTCTATCGCAATAGACTGGCCAATTTCAAGAAGAAGATTCTATGGTACTGAGATTCCCATATGGTATTGTGCAAAATGTTCTGAACCTCATGTACCAGAACCTGGAAAATACTATCAACCATGGAAAGATCCTTCACCAATACCAAAATGTACAAAATGCGATTCAAGCGATTTCGTTGGTGAAGATAGAACTTTTGATACATGGATGGATTCTAGTGTCTCACCACTCTTTGTTTCAAAATATAAACAAGATGATGAATTTTTCAAAAAGACATATCCCACAACTCTAAGACCACAATCAAAAGACATTGTTCGAACTTGGCTCTACTATACCATACTAAGATGTGAACAACTTACTGGTAAGGCACCTTGGTCTGAAGCATGGATAATGGGATATGGTGTAGATGAGCACGGAACAAAGATGAGTAAAAGCAAAGGAAATGTTGTGGATCCATTACCAGTCATACAAAAATTTGGAGCAGATACTTTTAGATTTTGGAGTGCAAGTGAAATTAATTTGGGATATGATTTTAGATGTTCAGAACAAAAAATTGAAACAACCAAAAAGTTTCTCAGTAAACTTTGGAATATCTCTAGATTCCTTTCTGGTTTTCCAGTTTTAAAATCAGGAAAGCCTAGTCCTGCTGACAGCTGGATTTTATCTGAGCTAGACAAGCTCATAATAGAATGCAAAAAAGGTTATAATGAATACAACTTTTTCATTCCTGCTACTGCATTAAGAGAATTCACCTGGAATCTTTTTGCAGCGCATTATATAGAAATGACAAAGGGACGTGCATACGGAACAGGTTTTTCAGAGGAAGAGCGAGATGGTACCATATTCACACTTCACAAGGTACTTTCTACGGTTTTGCTTTTGCTTGCTCCAATCACTCCTTTTATTACTGATTATTTATGGCAAAACCTCTATTCTGATAAAACCATACATAATGAAAAATTTGTCAAAGAAGAAGATTATGAGGATTGGACAACATTCACAAAGGAAATTTTGGAATTTAATTCAAATGTGTGGAATAAGAAAAAAGAGGCTGGTTTGTCTCTAAAGGATTCAATCAATATTCATATTCCTGCCAATCTAGCACCGTTTGCAAAAGATTTGCAAGTGATGCACAATCTAAAATAGCATTTCAATATATTATATTAGATTTTTAAAAACCAAAACTTTGTGGTTCCTGTTTTTCCTTTACATTCTCTTGTTTGTTTATCAAGTAAATTCCGCTTAACATAATCACTATTGCAATTATTTGGTAAATACTAATTTGTTCATGTAAAAACACAAATGCAAAGACTATACCAAACACTGATGACATAGAAAATAGTGTGATTGTTCTGATAGTGCCTATTCTCTTTAAGCTTTGTAAGAAAAAGTAAAGCGATCCTCCGAATCCTAAAACACTAATTAGTATAATGTATGGTATCTGTACTGGATTAATTTCCATATTCACATGTAACAAAAATGCCATACCAAGTAGTATTGTACCTCCTATAGCAGATTTTAATTGTACAAGTTTTGCAGTATCTAACTTGGTTGATAGAATTCTGCTCAGATTATTATCCAAAGCCCACAATATAGTTGATCCAAGAATAAGAAAATGTCCTGCGTTTAGATGTAATAACGAATCTGAAAATTGAAAATTAGTTGTGATTATACTAACTCCAAACAATACCAAACCTATTGCAACAAACCCAATCGGCCTTAGTTTTTCTTTAAAGAACAATAATGCTAAAAGTACGGTAAAAACTATTTCGGCATTTGAGAGAAGGGAGGTATCTGAGGCAGTAGTTTGATTTAACCCTACAAAGTACAAATAAGGAGCTATGGCAGCACCACAAACTGCTACTATTACCAATAATCCATAGTCTTTTTTTCGAAATGGTATCTTCGTTCTTTTTGCCAAGGGGGTAAATGTGAGTGCAGCAATAAGATAAGCCATTGAAGAAAGTAGCAATATGTTGATGTCAGATGTTATTGGTTTTGCGATTGTGGGAACTGATCCAAAAAATGCAGACGCTAATAATACAGATACGTATCCCAACATCACAGATCTATTATTCTTCTTAAGCAAATCCAATGACTGTATACGAATTTTTGTTTAAATAAATGTCATTATTCAAAAAACAATTACCAGAGATTCTATTATATCAAAGGTTCGAATTGGTCTGCATTTTTTCTATCTTCATGATGCTTTTAGAAAATCTAGATAATCTTTTTCACTTATCTTTATTCGAATTTCACGCAAGAAAACAGAACAATTATTCATAGATAAAATTTGATTATTGTAAAATTAGTTAATCTATGGTTAAGGAATGTAACGAGAATTAAACAATAAAAATTTGTAATATGTGTGTTCTTTAAATAGGTATTTTGTAAACAATTACCATTGAAGGCAGTTGTCATTAGGAAGCATGGTGGTCCTGATGTATTATCCTACGAAGATGTAAAGAATCCTACACCAAAAAAAGATCATGTAGTTCTCAAGGTAGATTATTGTGCGATAAATCATCTAGACATATGGGTTAGAAATGGACTGCCTGGAAAAAAGGTTTCATTTCCACACATTTTGGGCTGTGATATTTGCGGTACTTTGGTTGATGATTCTGGAAGTTTTAAAAAAAATGAAAAAGTAGTAGTGTATCCTGCAGTAGAAAGCGGCGTTCCAAGAGTATCATATTCGATTATCGGGGCATTTGGGAAATATCAAGGAGGATATGCAGAATTTGTCCAAGTTCCACAAGAAAACATAATCAGAAAACCTCCTTGGCTTACAGATGAAGAGGCTTGTGTGCTCAACATATCTTATCTAACTGCATGGAATATGTTGGAAAGATCAGATTGCAAAAAAAAATGATACCATGTTAATTTGGGGTGCAAATAGTGGAGTAGGTTCTGCTGCAATACTTTTGGCAAAAGCAAAAGGAATTCAAGTGATTACAGTTGCGTCAGATATAAAGAAAATAAACCAAGCAAAGAAGTTAGGTGCAGATAATATCATAGATAGAAGTAAATCAGATATCAGTAGTGAAGTTCTAAAATATACAAAAAAATGAAGGTGTAGATGCTGTGATAGATCATGTGGGTGCAAAGACATGGCCAATCAGCCTTAACGTACTAAAAATAGGTGGAAAGATGCTTGCATGTGGAACTACAACTGGATCAGAAGCTACCATAAACATACGTGAATTTTATAGTAAGGAAGCACATATTATTGGAGCTTATCTTGGAACAAAATCCCAGCTTGTTTCACTTCATAAATTTATGAAATTAAAAAGAATAAAACCATTAATCGATAGTACCTATAAATTGAAAGATGCAAGACAGGCGCATGAAAAGATGGAACAGAGCAATCAGTTTGGCAAGATCATTCTAAAGATTTAACTAACAAAATGCATACAATCACAATCTAAGACAAGACATATTTCTTGTGTTCTGATGTGATCATCCATAGGATGTTTACATTTTATATTTTTACAAATTCTTCTAGTCTTTTCTCTTTCCACTACTTTTTGTGCAATGGCATTTGCTTTTTCCTTTGAATATCCTTTTTTATCAATGTAATAGTGTACGACTCTATTGTAAAGCGCATTAGGATCAAATTTTTCATCCAACATAATAATCACAAAAATTGAACGAATTCTGCACCGTTCTAGATTTTGCACTACAATAAATCTCGAGGGTAAGAATTGGCATCATGTAACAATAACGTCTTCAAAATATTTGAATTTACTGGTTTTCCTTTTGTCTTAGAATATTCAAAGCAGAACCTGCCTTGAACCAGTCTATTTGAAATTTATTATAAGAATGCTTGAGCGTTATCTCTTCTTTTGTTCCATCTGCATGATTTAGGTAACATTTTACTGGTTTTCCAGGCTCCAAGTTGCTTAGACCCACAATACTAATTTTATCAGATTCTCTTATTTTTTCATAATCATTTGGATTCTCAAAAGTTAAAGCAAGTATTCCTTGTTTTTTTAAATTAGTTTCATGGATTCGCGCAAAACTTTTTGCAATAACTGTAACACATCCTAGATACCTAGGAGTC
>Ga0207131_1110_pt1 | contig 14882 bp, 10 predicted proteins | sample Alteio_BWMinHeat_13_FD_153557 | JGI IMG/M metagenome (GOLD analysis project Ga0207131, IMG submission 153557) | Enriched cells from forest soil in Barre Woods Harvard Forest LTER site, Petersham, Massachusetts, United States -... | ecosystem: Environmental > Terrestrial > Soil > Temperate forest >...
ACAAAGCGCCAAATTATCCCAAAGCGTTAACAATCTTGGAGCAAGCTGGTAAAGCTGGCAGCGGCAATGCTTTGGGCGAGTTGGGTGATATTTATATGCAGGGGCGAGCTGGGGTGCGGGATGTACGCTTGGCGATGGACTATTATCATCGTGCGGTAGAGCTTGGTTCGGATGAAGCAGCATTTAAATTAGGTATGTTGTATGCCATTGGTAGTGATGATATTCATAAAGATCACGTTACTGCGCTTAAATGGTTTCGGCGCGCTGCAGAGTTAAACATGCCCATGGCGCAATATCAAATGGGTGAAGCGTATCGGCGTGGTTATGCCGTGGTGAAAAATTTAAAGATGGCTAAGCAATGGTATATGAAAGCTGCTAAACAGCATTTTCATCCAGCAGAAGCTAGATTGGCAGATATGTATCTTTCTGGGCGTGGTGCGCCACGCTATTATCCAGAGGCAGCGGATTGGTATGAACGTGCCGCTAGCGGTGGCGGTATTGGTGATGCGTATGCGCAATACATGCTAAGCGTGTTGTATCAGCGTGGTATTGGTGTGACGCAAGATTTAGCTAAAAGTAATTATTGGTACAATAAGGCCGAACAGCATGGAGATAGCCAATATGTTAAAGTTCGGGTCGGGAACAATTTTTTGAAAGGCTATGGTGTCAAGCAAGATCGAGTTGAGGCCATGAAATGGTATCGCCGGACTGCGGAGGCTGGTTTAGCTATAGCGCAAGTAGCTTTGGCGGATTTGTATTTGAGTTTGAGTTTGAGTTTGGGTTTGAGTTTGAATTTGAGTTTGAATTTGTTTTTGCATTTGCAGTAGCCAGTGAATCTACGCTTGCACCCGAACCTGATTTTGCATTTGTGATTGCACTAGCATTAGCTTTGGAGCCATAACTTGAAAATAAACTTGCATTCTCTGCGGCATCCGCCTCAGAAATAGAACCATTAAGAGTACTAAATGGCGGACTACTCGCTGCGTCAGCTTGACCAACAGCATTATTCTTGGGTTTGTAATCAACAGATGCAGAGCTCTGTTTGGAAAGTTCCTCATCTGTCGGAACTGGATCTGGCGGCAACAACGAGCAACCTAGTAAACATAGACACCCAATATAAATTAACATTGTCTTCATGATTAACCAACACCTAAAATCCGATAACGATTGATATATACCCATTGTACGTGAAGATGCGAGATCTGTATTTTTTCCGACCCCCTTCTGTATTTTTCCGACCCCCTATTTTGCCTCGCAAGCTCGGCCTTTTCCCCACAGGGAAAATACCATGATTCGCTGCACTCATCATTTTAAACAATGAGCGAATTAATAAATTTTTCCCTGTGGGGAAAAGGCTGTGCACAGCACAGCATAATAGGGGGTCGACCAAAAAAAAACATAGATCTCGCATCTTCAAGTGTAATGGGTATATTATGGGACAAAAGCCTGTTATTTGATATTGGCGTACTATCAAACCGAACACTTACCCATGCGTAATCCATATTGGTACTGCATAAAACAGCGCATTGGAATACCACACAACACTAGAATTATAGACAATAATAGCATTTTTAGATCTGCGGCCCATATCGCTAATAGATTAAAACTAAACGCTCCTAATGCAATAAGTACATTACCAAAAGTTAGGTGTTTAGTAAGCACTATAGATTTAACATATGCAAAGATGCATAACAAATAAATTAATAAAATACTAGTAACTGCGATATCTACCACATAACTAAACTGCTGGGCCAATCCACCACTAACTGTTAATAACACCACGCACATGGTGCAAGATGAAGACACCAAGATACCCCATAAAGGTGCCCCAGTCTTAGTTTTTTTCTTAAAAAATCGCGGGAACAAGCCATCTTGTGCCGCACCATAGGCAATTCTACTTACCACTAACGTCCAGCCATTATAAGTGCCCAAAATACATAATATTGCTGCTGTGGCTATCCATATGCTCCAATTACCACCAAAAACTAATGTGGCTAAATCTGCGTATGGTGCTGTAGATTGTAATAACATCTGGCGTGGAACAACTCCAATTATTGTCACTGTACCCAATAAATACACTAGAGCAGCCAAACTTGTACCGGCAATGGTCGCACGCGGAATCGTTTTACTTGGGTTTTTAATTTCTTCGCTCGGTACCGTACCAGATTCTAGCCCTACAAATGCCCAGATAGTAAAGAACATAACCATGAAAAATGCACTACTTGAGCTATGGCCAGTTGCATTAAATGGACTAAAATTATCCCATTGCACCTGAAACACACCAAACATTGGAACAAGTAACAATGGCAGCAATTTCAACACCGTCAAGATTATTTCTAAGCGACCAGCAACTTTAATGCCTAACAAATTAATGCTGGTAAAGGTTATTATTATTCCCAATTCTATCGCTAAGGTTTGCAATGGCGATAAACCACCAAGGAAAATATGCAGATAACCTACCACCGCGGATATTAATGCGACATTGCTGATCCATGACAAAACCCAATAACACCATGCCACATAATATGCAGCAGTATCGCCAAAGGCTTGGCGCACATATACATGCGGACCACCAGTCTTTATCGTAGAGGCCCCGAGTTTGGCAAATACTAGGGATAAGAATACGGCTCCGATCGAAGTAACCACCCAGCCAAGTAAACTGATACTACCAAATACCGCCAAAGTAACTGGCAGCAAAAATACTCCCGAGCCAATAAGATTGCCACTGACTAAACTAGTTATGGTCCAAAAGCCAACTTGCTTTTTGTCCCCATTATTAATATTCATATTCATACTTTCTGCTCATTTATAGTATGTGTAGCTATAATTTTCTTTAATTTTCTATTTTCCAGCCTCAGCTTGATATTCGTGCTAAAACCAGACAACAATCCCATGCAAATACCTAGGGCAAAAACCACCACTAATACAATTGATAATGGTAATTCGCTAGCGCCAAAGTAATAATGCAGCGTTACTGTTTTAGCATTTAGACATGCAAAAGTTATGCCGATGATGATGATTAATAGATAAAAAAGTAAAGAAAAAAATCGCATGTCACATCCCTAGCTGCCTGTGCGGCTGCCCCCTTCAAACTGAATCTTATACATATCTTCCATTCCATTGCCACCTTATCTGTCTCGCAAGCTCGGCATAAGGGGGTCGGAACAATCTAAAAGCTATTTGTGACCAAGAGACAGCCCTTCAAAGGGGGCACGCACATCTTTCTCCGCAACTAAGCCTGAGTCCTCTGCATTATTCCCTATCGCCAAATTTACCTTTGAAGATATCGCCTAAGGTAGTGCTACCAGCGTCTTCAGAGCTACGTGAAAGTTCACGCAACACTTCTTGCTCTTCATGCACATCTTTAGCTTTAATCGACAACATAATGGCTCTAGTTTTACGATCGATGCTAATTATTTTAGCTTCAATTTCTTCGCCTACCTTTACGTGTTCCCGTAAATCATTGATCCGATCCCGACCAAATTCAGCTGCTTTTAAAGTAGCATCAATACCATCCGCTAATTTAACTGTAGCTTCTTTATCGTCAACGGCAGTAACCACACCTTTCACTACGGTGCCACGCGCATTTTCAGATACAAACAGGGTGAAGGAATCGCTTTCTAATTGCTTAATACCTAGAGAAATTCTTTCTCTATCAGCATCAATGCCTAAAACTATCGCTTCTACTTCTTGACCTTTTTTGTATTGACGCACTACTTCTTCACCAGAGTCATTCCAAGAAATATCTGATAAGTGAATTAAGCCATCAATGCCGCCCTCTAGGCCTAAGAAAATACCAAAGTCAGTGATAGATTTGATATTGCCTACGATCTTATCGCCTTTGTTATATTTAGACGCAAAGGCATCCCAAGGATTAGCTTGGCATTGCTTCAGGCCTAAAGATATACGTCTACGTTCTTCATCTATATCCAGAACTACAACTTCTACTTCTAGATCTAATTGCACCACTTTAGATGGATGAATGTTTTTATTGGTCCAGTCCATTTCTGAAACATGCACTAAACCTTCAACGCCATCTTCAATTTCCACAAAGCAGCCGTAATCGGTAATATTGGTAACTTTACCTTTTAATCTGCAACCTTCTGGATATCTACTGGTGATATCTACCCATGGATCAGAACCAAGTTGCTTCAAGCCCAACGATACGCGAGTTTTTTCACGATCAAACTTCAACACTTTTACCGTTAACTCTTGGCCAACAGTAACAACTTCACTTGGATGTTTAACCCGACGCCATGCCATATCGGTAATATGTAACAGACCGTCTAAACCACCTAAGTCAACGAATGCGCCGTAATCGGTTAAGTTTTTCACCACACCTTTCACTTCTTGACCTTCTTGTAATGTGCCAAGCAATGCTTCACGCTCTGCACTACCTTCAGACTCAACAACTGAACGTCTAGATACCACTACGTTATTACGTTTTTGATCTAATTTAATAACCTTGAATTCTAGTTCTTTGCCTTCCAACACCACAGAATCGCGTAATGGACGCACATCAACTAAAGAACCTGGCAAGAAAGCTCTTACAGTTTCAATTTCAACTGTAAAGCCACCTTTAACCTTGCCACTAACAATACCAGTAATAATTTCATTCGCTTCATAAGCTTTTGCTAAGCGGATCCAAACTTTTGCACGCTTGGCTTTATCGCGGGACAATCTGGTTTCACCGCAACCATCTTCAATAGCATCTAGTGCAAGATCAACTTTGTCGCCAATCTTTACTTCAATATTACCTCTTTCATCGAGAAATTGATTTAGCGGGACACAGCTTTCTGATTTTAAACCAGCATTGATAATCACATAGTCTTTGCCGATATCAACGACTTCACCAGTAACGATCGCACCTGGATATAATTTAGTTTGCACCAAACTTTCTGCAAACATTTTCGCAAAATTTTCGCTCATATTTATATATTTCCTAAACCCGTGAGGGTTAAACTCTCTGCTTAATTTTTAAACCAAAAAAATTTAGCAGGCCAAAAATAATAATTGCTTGCTTCCTATTAGCAATTCCCAATACACTCCCGTACCAAAGCCATTACCTGATTGAACACCGCATTAATGTCTAATTTGGTAGTATCAATGATAACTGCATCCGGTGCTGGCTTAGTAGGTGCAACTGCACGATTACGATCTTGTTCATCACGCCGCGCTATTTCACCTATTAAGTCCTGTAGATTACCATCAAGCCCGCGCGCCTTCAACTGATTATAACGCCGCAAGGCACGTTCTTCGACATTAGCCTGTAAAAATACCTTTAATACCGCCTGCGGGAACACTACGGTGCCCATATCACGCCCATCCGCCACTAAGCCAGGCGGCTGAAGAAATGCCCGCTGTCTAGCCAATAAGGCTGTTCTGACCGCCGGTATCACCGCTATTTTCGATGCCGCAAAGCCATTACTTTCCGTTCGCACTTGATTGGTTACTAAATCCCCGGCCAAATAAATTTCGGCTGGCTGATCTGGCTGCAATTGCCTAAATTCTACCGGTAAATTGTGGGCTAATACGACAAGCTGCTGTTCAGTAGATTGTTGTTCCGACTGTTGCGCATAATATGCCAATACCCGATACAATGCCCCACTATCTAAATAATGCCAACCCAGTTTATTGGCTACCAATAAACTAATAGTCCCCTTGCCAGAGCCACTAGGGCCATCGATGGTTATAACCGGTAGTTCTGTTAACAACTTCATATGTCTCCTTGTATTTTTTCATAAATACTATAACAAATAACTAGCTTAACCACTATATTTGTTATAAATTCGATTAACTTTTATAAGGAAGCTATGTATGTCTGTGTCTAAAGATGACCCAATAATTCAACAAGAATGGGCCACCGCTGAAGCCATATTACAAGAAATGAAGGCTAAGTACGAAGAATACGGGGATCAGTTATATAGCGGCTATAAGATAAGAAAAAGGGATCGCTTCCCAGGACACCCAGCATTACCCGCATCATTTATATATATTAATCAAAAATTATATCGCATCAGCGTAACATTGGGTTCCGGCAGATCTGGCACCGTTAAATTATTATTCGATAAAAATGCTAACATCTTTACCATTAAAAGAATAACTTTTAACCCTTACAAAGGATGCCCTACAGAAGAATCTACTATCTTACATATGCTAAATAAATTTTATGGTGATGGAATGCGTGCTACCATATCAATCAAAGACGATGTTCCAGACGGGGATTACAAATATTATATGGTAATGCAATATGAAAAGGGCACAACGTTAAATAAATTTTTAAAAACTGCACAGCAGTTAAATGATACCAAAAAATGCCAAATAGCGTTAAATTTTATTAATGCCTTAAATGAATTGCACCAACATGGCATTATTCACTCCGATTTGCACGAAGAAAATATTATAGTTAATCCACGTACCCTCGAGATAGCGATTGTTGATTTCGGTCTTTGTATCAAAGTAGACGATCCACAACTAAGTGTTGTACATCCAAAATTTAAGGGACTCCCAGCAGAAAGATTTAGCTTCCACTTTCACCCAGAAACTAGGCAACATGGCACGGTATCTGGCGCAACTGACATATGGCTCATAAGTTATACATTAGATAAATTAAATATCAAAAACTATTGGGGTATCTCAGGAGCTGAATTACGTGCTAATATCCCACCAACTGTACCTTTACTCATCAAGCTCATTCAAGAAACTATCGCAAATGGGTATTCTCTGCAACTTCTTAACTTAATACGCGACGAATCAAATCTGCGTTATCAGAATACATGTGAAGAACAAAAAAAATTGCAAGATATGCTTAACTCTCATAACATAAATACTATTGGATCTGCGTTGCAACCACAGGTTCCTGCGCATAGTCCGCAGCTGATGCCTGATCCTGTGGCCAAACGCGTTTCCCTTCATTTTTAATTTCTTGGCGCAAGTACCACAATAAAGCAATACCAGGCAAAGCAATCAGCGCAGTGGCAAAATAAAAGCTTATCCACCCTAAACTTTTAACCATAACCCCTGCGACAGGCCCAACATAAACCCTACCTACAGCCATCAGTGATGATAATAATGCATACTGCGTTGCAGTAAATTTTGGATTACATAGGCTCATTAGTAAGGCAACAAATGCTGCGGTACCCATACCAGCACAGAGGCATTCAATAAAAATAATGCTCGCGGCAACCGGATAATTTACTCCGGATATAGCAATAACTATGTATAACAAATTGGTAATCGCTTGTAATCCGCCAAACAACATCAAGGCCCGAAACAAACCTAAACGCGTCATCAATACGCCACCAAAAAATATACCCACCAAGGTAGCAGTTAAACCAATCACTTTATTAATCGTACCAACGGCTGTTAAGCTAAAGCCTACATCCAACATAAACACTGTAGATAACGCCGTAGAAAAAGCATCGCCTAATTTATAACAAATAATAAAGGCTAAAAATGTAAGCGCTTGTGGCCGCTGAAAAAAATCTGTAAACACGGCTTTAACCAAATGTACAAAATTTTTGTCTGTAGGTGCAGCGATAATTTTCGGCTCTGGCGCTAGCAGCACGGCAAAAATGCCAATAAAAACTAAAACGGCCATTATTAAATAGGTTTGCTGCCAACCAAGTGTGTCGGCCAAAATTAAAGCCATACCACTCGAAACAATCATCGCCAAGCGATAGCCTTCTACGCCTAATGCAACTCCTAAGCCACGTTCATCCGGCTCCAATATTTCAACTTTATACGCGTCCACAGCAATATCTTGCGATGCGGAAAAAAATGCCATTAATAATGCCACACCAGCTAATAACCAAGGCTCTTGCAATGGATCTAAAAATGCCATACATACCGTGGCAACAACAATAAATCCCTGCGCTGTAATGATCCACCCCCGTCGCCGACCTAAATATGGCAGAGAAAATCGATCCATCAATGGTGCCCAAATGTATTTATATGAATATGGCTGCCCTACTAAGCCAAGCAGACCAATAGTAACAATGTCGATCCCAGAATATTTGAACCACGCTTGCAACGTCCCGCCAACTAATGACAGCGGCAAGCCAGAAGAAAAGCCCAGCATAAGAATCACTAACATTTTGCGGTTGCAGTATTTTAACCAGCCACGATGTTTTGCTGTGTGGGTTTTTAAGTAACTTTTTGCTGGTTCCATTTTAAGCACCATCTCCAATAAATTAATGTGTCGCAAGATATATCCATTACACCTCAAAATACGAACACCTTTTGCAATCAAATTATATTTTTTTATTAAGCATAACACGTTTCAAAAAAGCTCCAAACAACGGGACCGTGAAATCTGTATCTCCATATGCAGGGCTATAGATCATTCCTTTTTTTATTAGGCTATTTCGGATCGGTGCGATACTTTGCTGACTAACCTTTAGTTTATCTGCAATCTCGCCGGAACGTTGAACCCCATCACCCAGAACTGCAAGTGAATGAAGATATTCTTTTTCTCGAGGCGTTAATCTATCAAATCTCACTCTAAAGAAACTTTCGTCCAGACGTCGAATAGATTCTTCCGTTGCCAATTTTATAGTAGATAAATCAATTGGAGTTTTCTCTGCTAAATTCCAAGCTTGATATCCCCACTCTTGAAGATAATAAGGGTAACCTTGAGTTTGAGACATAATTTCTGTAAGTGCATCGTCAGTAATTTCAACATTTTGTTCTTCTGCTGGCCCTCTAAGTGCTGCAATAGCATCTTTTTTTTCAAGTGGCCCGATCCTAGGAAAATCGAATAATCGCTCTGCATATGATTTTGATTTTCCGGTTAATCCTACAAGCTGTGGTAAGCCAGCTCCAACTAGTGCCAGTGGTAATTGTTTTTGACTAACTTTATGTATAGCCATTATCAAAGCACTCATCTCCTGCTCTGATAAGTATTGAAGCTCGTCAATAATAATGGCTACTGCTGTGTTACGATCTAAAGCAGCTTCTGCAATTGCCACCAATAATGCTGGCAAATCCGATTCTATATCCCCGCTATCGGCCGTACCAACTTCAGGATCGATATCGAGAGAAATTTCAATATCATTAACCTTCATTTTTACGCCATTCATGAAACTTTTAAGAACGCTAAAACCTCTTTTGACTTTTTTACTTATATTTTCTATACGATCAAGTTGAAATAAAAGTTGACGTAGCGGGGGCAGCAACAACGATGATAAAGATTTTCTTTCATGAGCCTCAACAAATATCGATTTATATCCAGATTCTTCTGAAATTCGACTAATTTCATTCAATAAAACCGTTTTGCCAACTCCACGCAAACCAACCAATAAAAAGCTTTTTTCAGATCTACCCGCTTTAAGTCGTTCGAACATAATTTTAGCTTTTTCTAGAATATGCTGCCGTCCAGCCAATTCTGGCGGTGGGGTGCCTGCTCCAGGAGAAAATGGATTTAATACTTTGTTCATATATGTAGTTTACCTAGATATAGTAATTTATTCGTATATTTACATAAACTAAGTATAATTACAATATAGACCTACAGTAATTTTGTGTATTTTTTTAAAAATGCTCTAGACAATTAGGGCCACTATACACACAATTGAATTTATGCAAGATTACCAACAATAGTCAGTTGCGCATATTAAAAATTGTCGGGGTAATCTTTACCATAATAGTTCTAGAACGCACTCTGCCTGTCACGGCAATTTGTACCTTGCTCTAACAGCAGTTACACTAAAACTTTTTAGGTACACAACTTGTCTAATCAACATACAAATAATTAAAGAGGTGTGTATATGCCTAGATATACTGAAAATGATGATGACAAAAACCATAATTTGAGATATTACCCTGATAAACACCGAAAACGATTCATGCAAGCAGCGGCTGAGCAAGACAAAGACACAACGAGAAACCCCTTTGTTGACAACAATTCTATTGGCAGTGATGCTTCAGATGCCCATCCCAACACCTACGAAATCAAACTCAAACTCATGGAAATAATAGCAAAAATACCAGAGCCATCACGTAACTATTTTAATGATGTAGCAAAACGCAAAGAAACAGTGAATAGCATAGCAGAAAACTTTAATCTCTTTTTAGCTTCAAAACAAATTCCTAAAACTGGATGCATAATTACTGTAATAACCACTTCTGATTATAAAGCAAATCTATCCATCAATGGTGATAATATAGACGAAATGCTGAAAATGGCCATATTAATCAAAGCTTATCAGCTAAAGCCACAAAGCAGCACGATGCAGAACAATCAAGTTTTTAATGCAATTGCAGAAGAATCACCAGAAAATATTGTAAATATTCTCTCAAAGTATATTAAAAAGTCTGTCATGCTTAATCGTGATGAAGATGCCTTAACCAATACACTGGCATACATCGTAGACACGATCAATCCAAGGCAAACACCGAATTCTCCCCCTCCAACTTCCTCGAATTCTACCCCAACAACTTCCCCGAGACTATAGAGGTGGTGGCATAATAGTCCAAACAAATAAAATCACCTATCAGCAAACTGATTCGCAAAATCCTGCATAAAATCTAACAACGCATCTACCCCGCTTTCTGGCATAGCATTATTAAGCGTAACACGAATGCCACCAATCGCATGATGCCCTTGCAACTGCAACAAACCACGCTCCTTGGCCTGAAAAACAAATTCTGGCTCCAAGTGCGGATCTTGTAATCTAAATATTACATTAATAGTTGAGCGACACTTTGGATCTACTTTGTTAATATAAAAATTAGTTGCATCTATATATTTATAAAGCCTACGCGCATTACGCTGGTTTTTTTCTTGCAACTTTAAAATTCCACCTTGTGCTAATGCCCACTCCAACACTAACCCGGTAACATACCACGCGAATACTGGTGGCGTATTTATTCTAGAATGTTGCAACATGGTGGCATGGTAGTCATACAACAATGGCTTGGGGAAATTATTTTTGTGCAGATACTGCGGATCCACAATTACTACTGTTAGCCCAGCAATTCCTAGATTTTTTTGCGTGCTAGCAAAAATTGCTGCGTAGCGCGTAAAATCTACTGGCTTGGTTAACAAATTGGAGGTCATGTCGGAGACTAACGGCAAATCAACTTGCGGCGGTTGATGAAACTCTAAACCATCGGCACTATCATTGTCGGTATAGTGTAAATAACTTGCTTTAGGGTTTATTTGCCAGCTACTTTCTGGCGGGATGGTCAAAAAATTATCCGGAGCATTAGTCGCTGCAATTTCCATATTGCCAAATTGGCAAGCATCTTCAAACGCTATCTGCGACCAAAACCCAGTCAGGACATAATTGGCAATCCCATTGGGTGGTAATAAATTCAGCGGCACCATCGAAAATTGCGCACGCGCCCCACCTTGGAAAAATAATACTTGATGACTATCTGGAATTGCTAAGATATGCCTAAAGTTGTGTTCAACTTTAGCCACCATCTCTAAAAATTCTTCCCCTCGATGGCTACACTCCATGACAGAAATACCACCATGCCAATTTGGGATATCGGCCTTAATTTTGGCTAATACTTCTACTGGCAACATGCTTGGGCCAGCACCAAAATTGTACAACATTACACCTCCGTGCCTGGAACATCAACATCGTCAATCAACTCTTCATCACCTGCATCAGCATCATCGCCGCCAGCACCAGCTAACTCTTCAATGCGCTGAATAGCTACCAAGTGCTCGTTCTCCCCTAAATTAATCAGGGTAACGCCCTTGGTATTCCGACCAACAATAGATACTTCATCCACCCGCGTACGCACCAAGGTACCTTGATCACTGATTAGCATGAAGTCATCCCCTGGGTACACTTGCAATGCGCCAATAACCAAACCATTGCGACCACCAGTTTGAATTGAAATTACCCCTTGCCCACCACGACCAATTTTAGAAAACTCTTCCACATCGGTACGCTTACCAAAGCCATTGGTAGTTGCAGTTAAAATAGTACCACCTGGTTTCAACGCCAAGAGCGAGACAACTTTTTGATCTACGGCTAGTTTCATCCCCCGCACTCCGCGTGCAGTTCTACCCATGCAACGCACTTGATCACAAGCAAAACGAATAGCCTTACCACCAGAAGAAGTCAACAATACCTCGCTTGCGCTAGTAGTTAACTCCGCACCAATTAGCTTGTCAGTTTCATCTAGATCAATGGCAATAATACCACTAGTTCTTGGCCTACTAAATTCGGTTAGCTCAACTTGTTTAACCGTGCCTTGTGCCGTTGCCATAAATACCGTTTTATCTGCCGAAAATTCGCGAATTGGCAAAATAGTGTTAATTTGCTCGCCTTCTTGCAATGGCAATAAATTCACTATCGGCTTACCTTTTGCAGCTCTACTAGCTACTGGTATTTGATGCGCCTTCAACCAATACACTTTGCCTAAGTTCGAGAAACACAACAAGGTATCATGCGTGCTAGCAACTAATAGTTTAGAAATGAAATCTTCATCTTTAATCGTTGCCGAAGCTTTACCACGCCCACCACGCCGTTGCGCTTGATACATGGTTACTGGTTGCGATTTAACATAACCACCATCCGAAAGTGTAACCACCATATTCTCTTCGGTAATTAAATCTTCTACCGATAAATCATGTTGCGCAGCGATTATCTGCGTGCGCCGTTCATCACCAAACTCGGTCTTAATGGCAATTAATTCACCTTTAATCACTGTCAACAACACCGCATCGTTCGATAAAATTTCTAAATACCTAGCAATATTCTCGATAATTTCCTTAAATTCCGCGGTGATTTTATCGTGCTCTAAACCAGTTAAGCGGTGCAAACGCAGATCCAAGATCGCTTGTGCTTGCTCATCAGATAAATGATAACCATCCTTCAACAAGCCATAAGCCGCTGACAAATCCTGTGGTCTACAGGTATCACTACCAGTCCGCTGCAACATTTCCAAAATTTTGGTAGCCGGCCAAATGCGGCCCATTAAACCTTCTTTGGCGATCTGGGGAGTTTTTGCCGCCTTAATTAATTCAATTACTGGATCAATATTGGCTAAAGCAATACTCAAGCCCTCTAAAATATGCGCACGCCCGCGAGCTTTTTGTAGCTCATAGTTGGTACGCCGCGAGACCACGTGGCGCCGGTGTTTAATAAAACATTGTAAAACTTCTTTCAAGCTTAATAACCGTGGCTGCCCATCGATCAACGCCACCATGTTTATGCCGTACACCGATTGTAATTGGGTATGCGAATATAAGTTATTAATTACCACGTCGGCTATCTCGCCACGCCGTAATTCAATCACTACCCGCATGCCATCTTTATCCGACTCGTCACGTAGTGCTGAAATACCTTCCAACTTTTTGTCTTTTACCAGCTCCGCTATTTTTTCAATCAGCCGAGCTTTATTTACTTGATATGGTAGCTCGGTAATAATAATGCTTTGCCGGCCAGTTTTATCCTCAACCTCTACCTCGACTTTACCACGAATATATACTCTGCCACGGCCAGTTCTATACGCTTCCAGAATCCCAGCACGCCCATTAATAATCCCCGAGGTTGGAAAATCTGGCCCAGGAATATGCTGCATCAGACGATCAATAGAAATCTCTGGATTATCAATTAAGTCTAAACACGCATTAATCACTTCGGTTAGATTATGTGGCGGAATATTCGTCGCCATTCCTACCGCAATCCCAGAGCTACCGTTAACTAATAAATTCGGAATTACCGCTGGCAAAACACTAGGCTGCAATTCTGTTTCATCATAGTTTGGTAAAAAATCTACGGTGTCTTTATCTAAATCTGCTAATAATGAATGCGCAATTTTGGCCATGCGAATCTCGGTATACCGCATCGCTGCTGGTGGATCGCCATCGACCGAACCGAAGTTACCCTGACCATCTATTAATGGATACCGCATCGAAAAATTCTGCGCCATCCGCACCAAGGCATCGTAAACTGCACTATCACCATGCGGATGGTATTTACCGATTACATCACCGACAATACGTGCAGACTTTTTATAAGCTTTATTCCAATCGTTACCCAACTCCTTCATCGCGAACAACACGCGCCGATGCACTGGCTTTAGCCCGTCACGCGCATCCGGTAATGCCCTGCCAACAATAACGCTCATGGCATAATCTAGGTACGATTGCTTTAATTCATCTTCGATATTTACTGGGTAAATTTCTTTGGCAAATTCTGCCATTGTGGTACGCTCCAAATATGTTATTCAAACAAATATGTTAGCCGAAAAACGACTAGCAGCGTGATATATTACCATAATATGTGAATTGTTGCTTGGGTTTTAATTTTAATTCATAAAATTAACTATTGTCACTCTATCCGATGTACTACTGCTAGCTCTTTGCCACAAAAGGCAATACCAACTTTTAGGCATTGCTTAACATTACGTTGTGACATAACGGCAATATACTGTTTATTATCAATTTGCTGCAAAGCTACATTAGCTGCATCTGATAAACGCAGATTTAACTGCTCCTTATCAATTTTATCTAAGCTTTTTAGTTCTAATATTATGCCTAATTTAGCTGGATCATTTGGTATTAATGCAATGTCATATCTACCCAAGCCACTTTCTTTATTCGACTCTATTTGGTACTGGTTACGGTCAATGCCAGCGATTAACCCTAACATGAATCCATGGTAAAATTTTTCCGGCTCTTTACTGTTTATATCATGCACACTAAACGTTTGCAGCATTATAGAGCGCAAGTCATTAGTAAAATTTTCCATTAACCCGTGCAATAGATTAAAAGTAAACGCATTAAAGACCGTAGAATCATTCACGCCTGATAACCATTCAGCTATTATGGTTTGATATAAATCTTTTACTTCTTTATTAGGAATTTCTAGCTTAAACAATGCGCTTTGCTCTGGCTGCTCCATAATAGTCGCTTT
>Ga0207131_1111_pt1 | contig 14546 bp, 21 predicted proteins | sample Alteio_BWMinHeat_13_FD_153557 | JGI IMG/M metagenome (GOLD analysis project Ga0207131, IMG submission 153557) | Enriched cells from forest soil in Barre Woods Harvard Forest LTER site, Petersham, Massachusetts, United States -... | ecosystem: Environmental > Terrestrial > Soil > Temperate forest >...
AGCGAGAAAGGAGCTACAACATTATCTTTTCAGCGATGACGGGCGCGATCTCGACTGCGCGCATCTTGCCTGATCCGGTTGAGAGGCAGAAAATCCTGAATTCAGTTCGCGATCACCTGCTAGAAAGTTTCTAATTTTTTTGTCTCCATAGGAGCATGACCATAATCTGAAGGAGGGGCGACAAATGGGTAAGCTAACGGACAAAAATATCCTTATCACAGGCGGCAACAGCGGGATTGGGCTGGCCGCAGCGCAGGAATTCGACAGAGAGGGCGCGCGTGTCGCCATCTGTGGCTTGAATGCAGGATCGCTACAGGCAGCTAAGAAGACGCTTAGAGCCGGAAGTCTCGCCGTACGCGCGGACGTCAGCAATCTCACCGACCTCGACACGATGTTCGCCACGATCAAGCGGGAGTTCGGGCACCTGGACGGCGTCCTCGTAAATGCAGGCTACAGCGTGTTCTTGCCGTTCGAAGAGGTGACAGAGCAAAACTTCGACAAGGTGATAAGTATCGATTTCAAAGGGGTTTACTTCACGGTTCAAAAGGCCTTGCCGCTACTCAGGAAAGGCTCGTCTGTAATCATTACTTCGTCCGTTGGCGCGCGCAAGGGGTGGCCGACCACCTCGATCGTCTCGAGCTGCAAGGCCGCGGTCGTCCATCTCGCTCGAATCCTCAGCGCCGAACTCGTGGGCCGCGGGATTCGCGTGAATACCCTAAGCCCAGGCCCGACGGACACGGCGATGTTCGGTCGTTTTGCAGGCGAAGAGCAGGGCAATGCGGTTAAGGAAGTCCTCGGAACCAACAATCCTAGCAAGCGGATCGCCGATCCCAAAGAAATCGCGAAGCTGGCAGTTTACCTCGCGTCGGACGATTCTGCGTACGTCGTCGGGGCAGACTTCCTGATCGACGGCGGGGTCACGGCCATTTCGGCCGTGGGCGCCTGACCCTCGTTGCAGAGAGTCGGGGCCGTTCCTGTTCTACCTAAAGGGTTTAGATCAGTCCTTGAGCGGTATCAAGAACTGGCGGGCCCGTTCGAGACGACGGAGGTGCTCTGTTTTGTTCCAGTGCACTAGGAATCTCGATACCACAAATCGCGTGCTGCGGCTGGCGTGCCCGCGCTGCCCACACCCCTGCTACAGAACGCAAGTAATCAGAAGACTACGGAGAAAAGAAATGAAAATCTCAGAAACGTACCGACCTGTTTTGGTCGCAACTCACACCATCAATTCCGCGCGCTTGGCGCTTGACCGAACAGCGATGGACACAGAACGGCAAGGATCGTCCAGAGAAGAACAAACTTCAGCTTCGACATCGGCACGCACATAGTTCTCAGGACGTGGGCGAGTGCATACGTCCGAGATTCGAGTTGGCGGTCTCGGTCGTGCAGACTGGTCACCGCCATCTTGTTCCTTCCTTTGTCGATCTCCATGCACCCACCAGAAAGGCCCTGGATTTCCCCGGAGGATTTGACGAGAAGTATAGCTCCAATTGAAGGGGTCAGGTCATGAATTTCGTGGCATTGAGAATGTTAACGGGGGACCGTGCCAAGTATTTGGGGCTGATTTTCGCCATCGCCTTTTGCACCTTTTTGCTGGAGAACCAGACGTCGATTTTCGCGAGCATTCTCAAGCGCACCGGCAGTCAGATTCTCGACGTGACCGATGCGGACGTATGGGTGATGGATGGGAAGACCGAATATTTCGAACAAACCAAGGCGCTGAAGGACACCGACCTGACGCGGGTACGAGGCGTGAACGGGGTTGAATGGGCCGTGAAGCTTTTCAAAGGAGCTCCCGTCGCCCGGACTCGCGCGGGAAAGTTCGCTACCTGTATTCTGCTCGGCCTCGACGACGCGACGCTGACCGGCGCTCCGCGGAAAATGCTGCTCGGCTCCTGGCAACGGTTACAGGAGCCGGACTCCATCGTTATCGACAACGCCGGCTACATTCTGCTCTTCCCGGGCGAACCGCTCGAACTTGACCGCGAACTGGAGATGAACGACCACAAAGTGAAGATTGTCGGGATCTCGGACGCATCCGCTCCCTTCCTGAGCAATCCAGTGATTCACACACGGTACAGTGAGGCGGTGAATTTCGTGGGGCACGAGCGCACCGAGCTTTCCTATGTGCTGGTGCGATCGCAGCCCGGCGTTAACGCGGAAGAGGTGTGTCGGCGAATCGAGGCACAAACCGGCTTGCGTGCGCGCACGACCGATCAGTTCCTGTGGGACTGCATTGTCTACTACTTGAAGAACACGGGCATACCAGTGAATTTCGGGATAACCATCACGATTGCGCTCATCGTTGGGACCGTAGTCGCCGGCCAGACTTTTTATTTGTTTACGCTCGAAAACCTGAAGCAATTTGGCACTCTGAAGGCCATCGGCGTCACAAACTGGCGGCTGACCGGCATGGTGCTGCTGCAGGCGTTCGCGGTTGGACTGATGGGCTTCGGGCTGGGCACGGGCATGGCCGCCGCTTTCTTTGAAGCGACCCTACGCAAAATAGCCACGCGAGGAATCATTCTGATGTGGCAGAGCGTGACGCTGACAGGCGGCTGCATCTTGTTCGTTGTCATAATCGCCAGTCTTCTGAGTATCCGGCGCGTGATCGTGTTAGAGGCGGCGACAGTGTTTCGAGGGTGAACCGTGCAAGAAAACCAATCCATTGCGATTTCGTGCCGCGGGGTGCACAAGCACTTCGGCGATGGCACGCGCGTCCAGGCATTGCGCGGTGTCGACTTCGAGGCCCGGCTGGGGGAACTTACCTTCATTGTTGGGCCGAGCGGTTGTGGCAAGACCACGCTCTTATCCGTGATCACCGGGTTGCTGGATCCAAGCGACGGCGAGGTGGAATTGTTCGGGAGCAACGCTGGCCGTTTGCCAGCCAACCAGCGGATCCTGTTTCGCCGTGAAAACATCGGCTTCGTTTTCCAGCAATTCAATTTGTTGCCGGCGTTGACGGCCGCCGAAAACGCGGCGGTCCCGCTGATTGCAGCCGGAATGAAACGCACTGAAGCCGTCGACCGTGCGAAGGCGCTGCTCGATCAGCTGGGCCTCAATGGACGGCGCGACGCACTGCCCGGCACGCTGTCTGGAGGAGAGCAGCAACGCGTGGCGATCGCGCGGGCTCTGGTTCACGAGCCGCGGCTGGTCGTCTGCGACGAGCCTACTGCCGCGCTTGATCACGCGACCGGGGAAGCTGTGATGAGACTGGTGGCCGCGAAAGCCGTTCATCCGGATCGCGCCGCGGTCGTCGTCACGCACGACTCGCGCGTTTTTCACTTTGCAGACGTTATCGCCCACATGGACGACGGGCGGATCGTCAAAACGGAAAGGAACGGTAAGAGGGAGATTCAGTCATGAAGAGAACAGTTCTTCCGATCGTTGCTGCGGTTGCGGCGATCCTTGGGATGATTTCGGTGGCGCGTACGCGTCCTAGGCGGGAACCGACGGTTCCGCCCTCGGTTCCGCCTACCTCAAGCTTCGTGCAGGTCGTCGCGGGAGTGGGGCTGGTCGAAGCTAACTCTGAAAACATCGACATAAGTTGTGCTGTTTCAGGCATGGTCACGCAGCTGTACGTAAAAGCAGGAGACCGCGTAGGGCAAGGCCAGAAACTGTTCTCTCTGGATGACCGCGACCTGCAAGCAGATCAGCAGGTCAAACGCACTGTACTAGCGGGGGCTCAGGCACGCGTGGCCAAACTCGAACAAGAACCTCGTGCCGAAGACATTCCACCGGCCGAAGAGCGCGTGCGTGAGTCTCAGGCAAATTTGGCGGATGCCGAGGTGCAAGTGCGATTGATCGAAAGCGTTACCGACAAACGGGCGGTTCGTGACGAGGACGTTCAGCGCAGGAGAATTGCCTACAAAGCGGCGCAGGCGCGGTTGGCCGAGGTGGAAGCCCAATTGGGGTTACTAAAAGCGGGCGCATGGGCTCCCGATATTGCCGTTGCGATATCGGAAGTTGCTCAGGCGGAAGCTCAGGTCAAGATGGCTGAGACCAATATTGATCGTCTGACCATGCGTGCGCCGATTGCGGGCGTCATTCTGCAGAACAAGGTGCGGCTGGGCCAATATGCGCAATGCGGCCCGCTCAGCGAGCCACTCATGATTCTCGGAAGTGTCACTCCTTTGCATGTCCGTGTGGACGTGGATGAGCACGATGCTTGGCGCGTGCGGGGCGGAGCGCCGGCGGTGGCGTCTCCCCGTGGAAACGGTTCTACAAGAATTCCCTTGGAGTTTGTCCGCTTCGAGCCTTATGTGATCCCCAAGAAATCGCTGACAGGCGACAGCACGGAGCGCGTAGACACTCGCGTTCTACAGGTGATCTATCGCATTCGGGATGCTGAGCCTTCTGTCTATGTCGGTCAGCAGATGGACGTCTATATCAATGGATCGGCAATTGGCTTGAGTTCCAAGAACTCGGCAAACTCAGGAGCAAGCCGGTGAAGGCGCAGCGAAAAGCTCTAGCGGTTAGATCGGTTCTATTTCTATGCGGGTTGATCTTGGTCTTCGGACCGAACGTCAGGGCGCAGACGGAGGAATCCACCAAAACCTGGGCGGCCACGTCGTTTCGCGGCGTGTCCACGAAGCAGCCGCCCAACGCGGACTGGTGGAACTCCTTCCATGACGAGGAGCTGACACGACTGATCCGCCGCGGCGTGGCCAACAACTTGGACTTACGTCTGGCCGCAGCGCGTGTCGACGAAGCGCGCGCAGCACGAGGAGTCGCGAAGTCCGCTTTCTACCCGTCTGTGGGAGTGCCAACCAGCGCAGCGCGTCTGCGCGAGCGGGTTGCTGCTTTCAATCCTGGGGTAAACGCTCCCACTTTCCACCCGGTCGAACTCAACAATTTCCAGGTGGGATTCGACTCCGCTTGGGAGATCGACGTCTTCGGTCGGATCCGCAATGAGGTGAAGGCTGCGAGCGCCAACGTACGCTCTGCGGAAGAGGACAGGCGCGATGTTCTCGTCGTGCTGCTTGGCGAGGTCGCACGGAGCTATGCCGATCTCCGGGGTTTTCAACTGCGGCTCGATATAGCCGAGAAAAATATTGGGACACAGGAAGATACCGTCCACCTTACGCAAACGAGAGCGGCGGCTGGGTTAGCGACTCAGCTCGATGTCTCGCGCGCAGTTGCAGAACTCGAGACCACGAACGCTGTGGTCCCGTCGCTGCGAAGCGCTATTGCGGCTTCGATTCACCGGATTAGCGTGCTTCTCGGTCAGGAGCCCACAGCCTTGGAAAACGAATTGGAAACGTCCGCCCCAGTGCCAGTGGTTCCGCCCGAGGTTCCGGTCGCATTGCCATCGGACCTGTTAAAGCGACGGCCGGATGTTCGCCGAGCAGATGATGAAATCGCCGGTGCCGCCGCCAACGTCAAAGCCGCAAGGGCGGACTATTTTCCGAGGTTCACTCTGTTGGGGTCAGCGGGAAGGCAGGCGACGCAACTCCATGATCTCTCGCTGTCATTGGGAAATTTCTTTGCGGCGGGACCGGCGATCAGCTTGCCGATATTCACGGGCGGCCGTATACGCTCGAACGTCGCCGTGCAAAACGCGCGCTGGAAACAGACCCAGATCCTCTATCAATCGACGGTTCTGAACGCTCTGGAAGAGACCGAGAACGCACTCGTGAATTACTCGCAGGAGCAGGAGCGCCGCGATCGGCTCCAGGCAGCCGTGTCGCATAACCAGACGGCGCTTGAGCTCTCCCGGGAGCTTTACACGTCCGGCCTCGGGGACTTTCTGGCCGTGCTCGATGCCCAGCGGCAACTCTACGGGAATGAAGACCTTTTGGCGCAGAGCCAGACTGCGGTGACCACGAATCTGATCGCTTTGTACAAAGCACTCGGAGGAGGGTGGGAATCATTTCCCTAACAATAAAGACTTCGGGACACGAGTCAGCTAGTGGACTGCTCGGTCCGATCGAGAATCTTCCTGGCGCCGCTGGAACGTTGTTCAGCCTTCTGCCGCCCGAAAATGCCAGCGGCAACTTTGTCAAAGTCGTTCAAAGGCTCCCAGTGCGGATTCGTTTCAATCGCGATCAGGACCCTCAGCATTAGTTACGGCCCGGCATGCGGTCGAACCCCAGGTCAAAGTGCGATGACCGCTATCGGACCTTGGAGCGTCAGTATCAAGGTGACACTAATCGCAACTTTCAGATCACGAAAGGTGAAATATGACTCTTCAAACATCGCTCATAGATTCAGCGCTCAGGAATTGGCGGTCGAACGTTGATCGCGCGGGCAAGCTCTTTGGAAATTTGTCACAAGAGCAACTGCTGCAAGAAGTTGCTCCTGGAAAAAACCGGCTGATTTACCTGTGGGGCCACCTCACAGCGTTTAATGACGCTCTCATTCCGCTTCTCGGCTTCGGATCCAGGATTCATCCGGAGCTTGACCTAATGTTCGTGTCGAACCCAGATCGGACTGTTCCGACCATATTGTTAGGCGAGGATTTGAAAATTATTTGGCAAGAGACCAGTCAGCTTCTGTGGACAGGATTTTCGAAGCTTTCGGCCGCCGACTGGCTGCAGAAGCATGGTGCTGTATCTGAAGAGGACTTCTTGCGGGAGCCGCATCGCAATCGGTTCACCATTCTACTCGGTAGAACGGCGCATATTGCCTATCACTTAGGCCAGGCAAAGCTCTCGGAGAGAGTGCAAACGTAGAACATAAATTGAAAAGAGACCGTCGCTATGCGTGACGGAGCAACCTTCAAACGCAGTCGCGGAGGCAAGGAACTGGAGTGACGTTATGGCGAAGAATATCAAAATCTATCTTCGTGGTCCTGTCCCGAAGAAGATGAAGCCGGTACCAATCGAGCAGCGCGGAAAGCTAGTCGAGTTTCCCAAGGAACAATTCACCGCGCAGTCTAAAACTGAGGACACCACGGAACGCAGTGAAGTGAGCCCGTCAACCGTCAATTTCTTTGGATGTTTTTAAGGGCATCAATGAACGGGGTGTGGAAACATCTTTTGGCATAGTTCTCCCGAGATGATTTTTGATTTGGTTGCGGACATGTCAAATTATGGTCGTTGGCTACCCAATTCTTCGGCGTTTGGAGGGGCCGTCGATGTCACACTCTATCCTGTGCGTCTTTGATTGCTCATGGCGGTTTCCTTTCAATGGAATTCGGGCGCGATCTGATGCTACGCCGCGGCAAGGGGGCTACCAAGGGTTCGTCTGCTCGTAGCGGAATCGGGAGACAGCCTGTTGCGAGCGTTGGATCCGCCCCGGCCACGAGTCTCTGGACGTGACGCTCGCCTACCTCAAGGGCAAGGATGCAGAATCTGAAGAGGCTCAAGAGCATGCGAACAGCAGCAGCTTAGCACTCTACGCATAGAGCTAAGGACATTCACAACGGGAGATTTCCAAGTCATTAACCCGAAATCTCCCTCTCATCTTTAGATCGATAGTTTCCGGTTTGCCCGTGATTCGCCCCAAATAGGGCTGGTCCGCGATTGACGGCGCGAGCAGGGAGAGATAACGAAGAATGCGCTTCAAAATGTTGGGTATCCCGACATCCGGCTCATCAGCTCCGGCGCGGGAGTAGCTTTCGTAAGAGGAGGTCATCGTGAAACGCGAACGCATGCTGCAAGTCGTCCTGGGACTCGTGGGCCTCGTTTATGTCGCCCTGATTTATCCGCTCTACACCGATCTAGCGCACTCCAAGTGGCTTCTGGAAATGAAAGACGCATGCGAGCCGATGTTTCTTAGTTGGTTTATCGCGCTCGGCCCCTTTCTGCTGCTGGCTGCCAGAAAGCCGCCGTTGCACCGCTCGCTGATTACCTTCGCCGCGTGCCAGAGCTTGGCCCATGCTTCGGTAATGGCCATCCAAACTGTAGAAGCGTGGAAGCACGGCGTTCATCGGGGTTTTAGGGATGTTGTCCTGTTCGGCGTCATCGGGTAATTTTGCTGGCACTCTCACTGGAAAGACGAAAGCAGAGCGCACTCGTTACCCAGTAACTCCCGAAACATCTCTATTCCACTCAAGACAGCGGTTTTTCGTCGTTCCTTGGTGGATGGTCGGCAAATCGGAAGCTGGTAATCATTTTTGCTTAACTTCCGGATCGCCCGTAGACTCGCTCGTGGTCACGTCAAACACCCTGGAAAACGTCTCCGATAAAATCCTTCGGTTTCCTGAATCCGTTGCCCCACTTTGCGTCTGTGGTGCCAGTGGGCTTTGTAGCAACGATTTCGTCGAGCGACTTGCCTTGTTTCTTCAGGGTCGCAACTTTCTCGCGAGTACCGACCAGCAGGTCGCGATAAAAGGCGAGTTGGGATTTGTTGCCAACCGCGCCGTGGCCTGGGATGACGATCATCTTATCCGTGACTTTCGCTAGATTCGCCTCGGTGGCGCGGATCATGCCATCGATGCTGCCGCCCGTTGAATAATCGATGAATGGATAGTAGCCGTTCCAGAATGTGTCACCGACATGGAAAACATCGGCGTCTGTAAAGTAAACGGAGATGTCGCCATCGGTATGAGCGGGCCCGTAATACTTCAAGGCGATACTCGTTCCATTGAGCTTCAGAGTCCGCTCCTCATCGAAGACGTCTGCGGGAATTGCTCCAGCAGGCGCGGGCGGAAAAGTGAAGTTCCAGCCTTCCACTCGAGTCGTTGTAGAAAGGCGCTTTTTCGTATTCGTGTGAGCGAGGATCGCTGCGCCGGCGGAGTGCAACCACTCGTTACCATCCGTGTGGTCGAAATGCCAGTGAGTATTGATGAGTTGCTTGATGGGATCGGAGCTGATCGAAGCGAGGGCCTCGGTAAACTTCGGACGCGAACCGGCGAAGCCTGCATCGATCAACAGCTTTCCGTCAGGACCTGGCAGAACCGCGATATTTCCACCGGCGCCCATCAGGACGCCGATGTTGCCGCGCAGTTTCTGAACGGTGATGTTAGCTGACGCTGCCGACCTGCGGGCCATCTGCACAAGGCCGTCATCTTGAGCGAAGAGCTGGCGGGGTGCGAGCAAAGCGAGGCTTGAAGCTGCACCAGCGAATGCCAGAAAGCCTCGCCGTGAAATGCTAGGACCATCCAGCTTAGTGTTCATGGAGTTCCTTCGTTTTCTTACTGGCGAATGCTGCCGGTGCTTTTTAAGACGAAGGGGTCCAGCGTTCCGCCCAGCGCGAAACGCCGAACCATTCTTCAGACCTTGCTTTCATTTACGCCGCTGCTTGTGCTGCCGCTTCAAAGAACGCTAAGAGATCGTTGTTGATCGTGTCAGCCTCAGTCGTGGGCATGCCGTGAGGAAAGCCCTTGTAGGTTTTCAATGTGCCGTTTTTCAGCAACTTTGCAGACAGCGGCGTGGAATCGGCATAAGGCACGATCTGGTCGTCATCGCCATGCATCACTAGCACCGGCACAGTGATCTTCTTCAGGTCTTCGGTGAAGTCCGTCTGTGAGAAGGCCACGATGCCGTCATAGTGCGCCTTGGCTCCTCCCATCATGCCCTGCCGCCACCAATTCCGGATCACCGCCTCGGAAATGTTCGCGCCGGGCCGGTTGTAACCGTAGAAGGGTCCCGACGCAAGGTCGCAATAGAACTTGGTCCGGCTGGCGGCGAGCTGCGCCTGCAAGTCGTCAAACACCTGTTTAGGCAGGCCATTTGGATTGGCCGCTGTTTTGACCATCAGCGGCGGCACGGCACTGAGAATGGCAGCTTTTGCGACTTTGCTTTCGCCATGGCGACCCAGATAGCGCACGACCTCACCACCGCCTGTCGAATGGCCGACGTGGATGGCGTCTTTGAGGTTGAGATGCTCGGTCAGTGCCGCCAGATCGTCGGCGTAATGATCCATGTCGTGGCCATCAGCGGTTTGCGAGGAGCGACCATGTCCGCGCCGATCGTGAGCGATAACTCGATAACCGTGCTTGAGAAAGAACAACATCTGCGTGTCCCAATCGTCGGCTGAGAGCGGCCAGCCGTGTGAGAAAACGATCGGCTGTCCTGATCCCCAATCATTGTAGTAAATCGTGGTGCCGTCTTTGACCGTAATGGTACTCATACAAATCTTCTCCTTTATGTTTATATTCTTGTGAAACAGAAACGTTTTTATTTACTTGGCGGGCACCAGCACCGGAGCGCCTTTGTCCTTCACCATGACCAGGACGAACTTCGCCGGTTTGATTTTGCTTGCGTTCCGCCCAACGACGTGAACATCATCGGGGCCTTCATAGAATGTCTGACCAGGTGTCAAAGTCACTTCTTTGCCGCCTCTCACCTGCATCACGATCGAGCCTTCCAGAACATAGACAAACGCATGTGCGTTGTGACGATGGATAGGGTCTACACTGCCCGGCGGATAATCCACGATCATCATCGCACCTTCTTTGCCAGGAATGTTTGCCAAGTCTTTCGAAAAGAGATCCGTTACTTTGGCCTCCTGTCCCATCAAGGTGCTGGACATGAGACATGCCAGTGCCAAAATTAGTTTTGGGAATGTCATAAATTAACCTTTCGGTTGATCGACGCATGGATGCATCGTGTGTTTGGTCCGTAATTTTGTCCTTAGGCAGCTTTCTGAGCGTGTGCTGCGGGCTGAGTCAACCATGTTTGGAAGCGCGTCTCTCCGAGCCGTGCGTTACTGCCCGGAACTAGTGTTTTCTCGCTGAGTTTCGCTCCAGAGTAACGCGCGTTTGGATCAGCGATTACCTCGCGGGGATCTTTCAGCGCAGCCAAGCGCCGCCGCACTAGTTCATCCACGCGAAACTGTTCTGGTCCGCCGATTTCGACGGTGCCATTTATCGGCGGCTCTACCGCGATCCTGCCTACTGCACTCGCAACGTCATCGGCGGACATCGGCTGGAAAAGCACAGGAGGCAAATGCACCTTGTCGCCGACCATGGAAATGTCGGCAAGTCCCTTCAGGAACTCGAAGAACTGGGTCGCCTGCACGATGGTGTAGGGGATTGAGGATTCTTTAATCAGTTTCTCCTGAGCGATCTTTGCCCGGAAGTAACCGCTTTCAGACAACCGGTCGGTTCCCACCACCGATAACGCGACGTGATGTTTTACCCCTGCGGTGGCTTCGTAGCTGAGGAGGTTGCGAGTTGATGTTTCGAAGAACTTCAGCACAGCCGAGTCCTCCCAAGACGGAGAGTTTGATACGTCAACGACTACCGAGGCGCCTTTCAGCACTTCCGCCAGTCCTTCGCCCGTAAGGGTATTGACGCCTGTGTTGGGGGCTGCGGCTACGGCTTCATGCCCGTGCTCGCGCAGCTTGTTAACAAGCTTCGATCCAATGAGACCAGTACCACCGATCACTACGATTTTCATGATTGGCTCCTTCATTCTTGACCAACACATTTTTTGAACGCATCGGCCTCTTGTATTCGCTAAGATAGAACATCCCAGTGCTTTGTGACACCATCCTCATTCGACCTGGGTTCTTTGCTATTCATCGAACGGAGCGTTCATCAATAGGTCGACCGTTGACACAGCTTTGTAGCCAGGCACGAATCGCTCGCCGAAGTCGCGGAGGAAGTTGTCGTGGCTGGTCTCGGGCTTATTTGTGACGAGCCGACAACACGTCTCGGCAAATTGTTGCTTCATCTTCAGTCGGGGGAAAGCACTGAGGATGCGCTCGACATCGGCCGTCGGAAGTGCCTCAATGCCGAAACCACCATAATCGAGCCCGATGCCCATCGTGCCGATCGCCACTTCCGGTTCCTTATGAAGCGCCAACGATGGCGTCGAGTTAAGCGCAACCAGGTCCCAGATTAGTTGTGCTCGGCGATCCGACAGACCCTTGCCTCTGATAAACGACAGTGCGGCATCGGCACCATTCACTTCGAAGCGATTGGGTCCTGACACACTGGCAGTGAGCCCGATGTCGTGGAGTACCGTGCCAATGGCCACGACTTCGCGGTCGTAGCCAATTCCCTTTGCGCTGCCAATCGCTTCAGCGAACAGCCACGAACGCATCGCGTGATTGAACAGATACGGTTCGGAGAGTCGTTGCGCGTGCTCAATCACGGCCGTGATAAGCGGACCATCGGGTACGCTGACGCCTGCAATCAGTCGAGTCTGCGACGCGCCCCGATTGACAAACGTCTTCGCTGGTGCAACTGTCTCCTGTTTGTAGCCGACCGTTTCAGTATTCATTCGAGTTCTCCTCTGCTTACGCTATTCTTGCCGTGATCGTTGTGAATCGCCCGACGAACTCGAGCGCCTTCTCGGCGACATCTCGCCAGCCGGCGTCGATCGTAAGCGAGTGCCCGCGGCCCGGCATCTTGACGATCTCGGTCACGCCCTGGTTGCGCTTCTGCTTTTCGTAGGCCGCGTTTGCGATCGCCCACGGGACCGTATGGTCCGAGTCGGCCGAGACGATCAGCATCGGACCACGGTCCGGATTCGTCGAGTTGACCTGCGCCTCTGACCACGGATTCAAGTTCGCGGATGCCGCCTGGAAGAGCGGCTCGCCGGCGCCGGGGACGGAGTAGCCGAGGTACAACTCCTTAGCCTCATCCTCGCCGACCACGTTCGCGAAACTGTAGCGGAACTGCTCGTAGCTGAGCGGGACCGCGCGGTTCCAGTTCGCGGGGTTGCGCAGGGCGACACTGGCCGTGCGCAGCGCCGGGATGGGCAGCGGGAGCACGCCGCGAAACGGAGCAGGGCTGATCGCGACCGACGCGGCGGCAAGCCCACGCCCCGCGAGAATCATGGTCAGCAGGCCTCCGAAGGAGTGGCCGATGATCACGGGCTTCCGCTTCAGGCGGTGAATGATTGCCTCCTCGTAGTCGGCGATCTCGCCGATCCCCTTGCCCGCGAACACCTCAGGGTGCTCTCTGGCCTGGGAGACCGTCTCGGGATCGTCCGGCCAACCCGGTGTCAACGCCACGCAGCCGGCCTCCTCGAACAGCGTCACCCAGCGGTCCCAGCTTGAGGGCAGCAGCCAGAGCCCGTGAACGAAAACAACGGGTGGGGAGCTCGAGGCGTTCGCGCGTTCGACCTGCTCTGCCTCGTGCTCTGTAATGGTCAACCCTTCAGCCAACTCCCCACCCTGGGGAGCGTTGCCGCTCGAATTGAGTGATGCCGCGATTGCCTCGTGTTTCATAAATTTTCCTTTCAAGATTGGCCAACGTATTTCGGGGCCATCGATCTCTTGTACTCGCTATGACAGAACTGAGATGGAATTTGTGACATAACGCCTGTTCGTCCTGGATGACTCGCGGAATATTGAGAAAGAAAATCTAGGAGGTCCCATTCCCCTGTGTTCGTATAGCTTCGCAAGATGGACCAGTCGGCCGTACAGTGATTTCGAATTGCGATGGCTGCTCGAATCATGAGCCCATTCATCCTTCGCGTAATCGTGTGTGCAGACACGTTGTTGCGTTTTTTCTTAACCGTTTAATCGGCAAGACGTTTTTCGATACGCCGGTCCGGAATCAGCCAGATCAGTGCAGCCAACACAAAGACCGCCTGAGCGATCCAGGTTGCACGTGACGTTGCAAGGATCGCCACGACATACAGCACTGCTGATAGCTTTCCCTTCCAATCGCGCCCGACTGCCTTTTTGAGAATTGAATCGTGCCCTTGGGCGCGAATGATCGCCTGCTGAAGCACGAGGTAGGCGACCGCGGCCATCAACAACACCGCCCCATAAAGTGCGGTAGGCGCAGCGGTGAAATGGTTCTGGCCCATCCATCCGGTGGCGAACGGGAACAGTGACAGCCAGAACAACAGGTACAAGTTGGCCCACATCATTGCCCCTGTCACCGTCGTGGCCGCTTGCAGCATGTGATGATGATTGTTCCAGTAGATGCCCACATAGATGAAACTCAAGACATAGCTGAGGAACGTCGGTACGAGCGGCACCAAGTCTTCCAGACGGTCGCCGTGCGGGACCTTCATCTCCAAGACCATGATCGTGATGATGATCGCGATCACTCCATCGCTGAATGCCTCTAAGCGTCCCTTCGTCATCTGTCCCTCCCGTACCTGAGAGTTAACGCGAAATCTGACGAGAACGCGAGGCTTTGGCACTGATCCTAAGCTAGGCGTTAGATCGGTTGTTCAAATGAGAGGCTATCGAATCGATGGAAGCCACTCGATCCGCGCGATTCTTCCCTGACTTCAGCGTTAGAGGGAGGCAGCCAAGCCCTTTGATTTCTTATGCAGCAGCCCGCCGGATTGGCCCCCCTTGTGCGATCTCTGCGCACGTGGCCGCACATTGACGGCACGCTTGAGCACACTTCCTCATCGTTTCGCCATCGCATTTTCCGCACTCTGATGCACAGGCTGTGCATAGCTCCGAACAGATACGGCACACCGGTGAGCGAACTCAGAGCTGCCCGTAAGTAGGGCTACGCAGGTTCGGCACAATTCAAGACATTCGTTACAGAGCCGGATGCAGTCCCTCATCATGATCGGATCTTCGTTCAGGGACTCAGCGCGGCATTGAGAGCACCAGCGTGAGCACTGCAAACACTCCTCTATACATCGCTCGACTGCTTGATTTGGAATCGTCTGCGCATTGGTCTGCATGATTTGCCTCTCTGAGTTAGCAACTCGTTGCGACTTCCTGCATTAGAG
>Ga0207131_1112_pt1 | contig 14468 bp, 11 predicted proteins | sample Alteio_BWMinHeat_13_FD_153557 | JGI IMG/M metagenome (GOLD analysis project Ga0207131, IMG submission 153557) | Enriched cells from forest soil in Barre Woods Harvard Forest LTER site, Petersham, Massachusetts, United States -... | ecosystem: Environmental > Terrestrial > Soil > Temperate forest >...
CCTATGCTTAGGCATTGGTTATGTTAGCTGCCGGCTGAGAGGTATTCTAGATTTGCGGCTTCTTAACATGCCGACAACCCCCCGGTTTTGCTCCATGGGGTTCGAAAGGTAGGTAGGGTATGTTTGAAAGTCCGATGCACATATTGATTGTGGCCATCGTCATCCTTGTCCTCTTTGGAGGGCGCAAGATTCCCGAGTTGATGCGCGGCATGGGCGAAGGCGTCCGTGGGTTCAAGGAAGGGATGTCCGGCACGCCGCCGCAACCGCCTACCACACCGCCGCAGGCGGCTCCCCCGGCTGAAAAGCCCCCCGAAGAAAAGAAGTAGCGGTCGGACAGTTTGTTAAGCGCATTTTGAGTTTGGGCCCCGACCTGGTCGGGGCCCTTTTCATTTCTGCTGAGCTTTCCTGACACGCCCAAATGCGGAGCTTGGGCAACAGTTGTGCAAAAACACTTCCGAAGAAAGGCGCGGACAGATCGAAGCTAATTGCCACAATGTTTGGCAAGGATGAGAGTGATGTCGTCGTGTTGCTCGTGGGGGCTAAAGCGCTGAACCTCCTCGACGATGCAAGCAAGGGCTGATTGCGTTGACGCTTCGCAATGGCGCTGCAGGGCTTCAATCAGGCGATGTTCGCCGAATTGTTCATCGTCGGAGTTGTAGGACTCGGTGATGCCATCGGTGTATAAGGCGAGCGTATCACCCGCATGGAGCTGGCATTCCCCAATTTCACAATCCCAATCCTTGAAGATTCCCAGCACGGTAGCGGTGGCGTGGAGCCGCTCCACAGTATGGTTGCTATGGAGCAGAAGTGCGGGAAGATGGCCGCAATTGGCGTAGCGCAGGCGGCCGGCCGCGTCGTCATATTCAGCGAAGAAGAGGGTGGCGAAGGCGCCATCCGGCGTATTCGCGCAGAAGAGCTGATTCACTGAACACAACATGCGTTGCGGCTGGTCAAGGGCGAGGGCGCATTGGCTGCGCAGATTGGCCTGGAGATTCGCCATCAAGAGAGCTGCGGCAATTCCTTTTCCGGAGATGTCGCCGATCACGAAGCCGAGCCTTCCTCGGCCGAGATCCAGGAAGTCGTAGTAATCGCCGCCGACTTTGCGAGCTTGGATGCAGAGGCCGGCATATTCCAGAGTTTTTAGAGGTGGCTTAGACTGCGGAAAGAGCTTGGCCTGTACTTGCTTGGCGATTTCGAGTTCCTGAACGGCGCGGCGTTCAAATTCCAGCCTCTCGGCAAAGGCGCGGCGTTGCGCCTCTACGGCCTGGGTGACTTCGTCGAAGCTCACCAGCGAAAAGGAATTGCCGTCGAGATCGCGAAAGCGGGTAAACACGCCGCCCCAAATCGGAGCATGGTGATCTGCGCTTGGCGCAGAAGATTCCCCCGAAGGGGCGGCGCGCGCATGCACTTCGTGCTGGAGACGTTTCAAGCGCGGCGCAAACTGAAAGCGAACTCCGCGCTTGGTCCATTCACGGTACTTGGCAAGGACATCTTCGGTGACAAAGGTGACGTGCGTGGGCTGGCCGATCAGTTTGTATTGTTCCGAGCCGGGCTCGGGCGCGACAAGCGTGAGATTTGCAGTGCCGTCGGGCGGAGCGACGGTCACCCATCGGCGGCCGGGCTGAATGCGCGCGTCGAAGATCAATTGGAAGCCGAGCTGTTCGAGGTAAAACTTAATGCTTTGTTCGAGATCGCGAACGTAAATCGTGAGTGACTGCAGGCGCAGGTAGGGGTCCTGGCGATCCAAGCGAACCGCGGAGCCATCTTGCCACTCGCGAGGAGAAGGGTTACTCATGCACGGGATTATAAGGCGGAATGCGAGTCATCTGCGTGTGAGTCTACAGAAAGGAAGTTACGCAACGCGATGGCGTGGAGTCAGTCTTCGGTCCAGCCAAGCTCGATGAGGGCATGCTGGAGGCGCGCGAGCGGCAATCCCACTACATTGAAATAACACCCTTCGATGCGAGGAATGAATCGCCCGGCGCGGCCTTGGATGGCGTAGGCGCCGGCTTTGTCGTAGGGCTCGTCGGTGGCCAGATAACGATTCAGCTCTTCCTCGGAGAGTTTGCCAAAGTGCACCAGCGTGGACTCTACAAAGGTGCGCTGCTCGGCATCGGGAAGGCGGATGAGCGCGACGCCAGTGATCACGGAGTGCGTGCGGCCGGAAAGAGTTTCGAGCATGTGGCGCGCATCGTCGGAGGAACGCGGCTTGCCGAGGATGCGTCCTTCGAGGGTAACCACTGTGTCAGCGGCGATCACGATCGCTGGGCCAACGGCGCGCGCGGCGACCAGTTCCGCCTTGGCATTCGCCAGACGCTGCACGTGCTCCTGAGGAGATTCCCCTGGGAAAGGCGTTTCGTCAACGGCGGAAGTAATCACCGTAAACGGGATCGCCGCTTCGCGCAGGATTTCCGCGCGGCGCGGCGAAGAGGAGGCAAGGATCAGCTTCATGGCAATGACTGGAGGGGAAGAATACTACAGGGCAAGCGCGATGACAGCCTGGGCTTTGGTCCAGCCGAAGAGCCGCGCGATCTGGGCCGGCGAAGCACTTGGATAAAGCGTTCGGTATTTCACGGCAATCGCCGTGCGCGCGTCATCCACGGAAATCTTACAGGCTTGCGCGGCTTGCACTGGAAAGGAGCGCGTTACGAGGTCAAAACGATTGGACGCCCAGGCGTCAGTTTCCTGTTCCGTGCCGGAGTGCGTGACGATCAACAGGCCTTGCAGCTCCAGCATGGCTTTCTTGAAGCGTTTGTTTCCCGCTTGCGTTTCCATCTTGCAAGCATGGCGCAGTTCCAGCGTCGCGAGCGGCTCGTGCTTCGCCAGCGCTTGCCAGAGTTCCAGCGCGTCATGACTGATGTGGCCAGCTTTGTAAAACTCTTCCGCATCGCTGGCGGGCACAGCCGTTCCATGCAGGGCCAGGAAGTACGGAAGAAATTTTAGCGAGAGGAATGAGCCTCGGCTCTTGAAATATTTTCCATAGAAGGCCCGGCGCTTCTTCGGCAGCTCATCCTTCCATTTCCAGATGAGCTGCGCGTATTTGTCCCATCCAGTTGGCCGATGTTTTGCGACTGCGTAGTAGAGCGACGCCAACGGCACATTTCTTACTGGGAACAAAACACAGAAACCAACAGTGTCGAGGAACCGTACGGCATCTACAGCCGTTCTTATTCGGGCAAAGGAGCGGTTTTCGTGCTTTCCGTCAGTGTGGCGCAGCATCGTTTATCAGAGATAGTGGAGTCATAAGAATTAGCCAAGATTAAATGACGACGGATTCCTGGTATTCGCCGAAGACGCGACGAAGGGCGTCGGAGATTTCGCCGATCGTGGCATAAGCTTCGACGGCCGCGAGGATGGCGGGAAGGAGATTCTCCGTGGTGGCGGCGCGGCGCGCGAGTTCGGCGAGAGCGGTTTTTGTGCGAGCGGAGTCGCGTTTGGCGCGCAGGGCGTTCAAGCGGGCGATCTGCGTGCGTTCAATTTCAGCGTCGATCCGCAGCGTCGGGATGGTACGCTCTTCTTCGGCGATAAAATCGTTCACGCCGACGACGATTTGCTCTTTTTTCTCGATGGCGCGCTGGAACTCGTAGGCCGCTTTCTGGATTTCGCCCTGCACGAAGCCGCTTTCGATGGCCCTGAGCATTCCTCCCATCTTGTCGATCTTCGAAAGGTAGATGCTTGCAAACGATTCGATCTCATTGGTGAGGGACTCGATGGCGTAAGACCCGGCCACGGGATCAACGGTGTTGGTGACGCCGGTTTCATGAGCGAGCACTTGCTGGGTGCGCAGGGCGATCAACGCGGCGTCTTCCGTGGGAAGAGCCAGCGCTTCATCGAGCGAATTGGTATGCAACGACTGGCAGCCGCCGAGAACGGCAGCAAGCGCCTGAATCGCCACGCGCACGATGTTGTTTTCCGGCTGCTGCGCGGTAAGCGAGGAGCCCGCCGTTTGCGCGTGAAAACGCAGCATCCACGAGCGCGGATCCCTTGCGCCAAAGCGTTCCGTCATGGTGCGCGCCCAAAGCCGTCGCGCGGCGCGGTACTTGGCAATCTCTTCCAGCAAATCGTTGTGCGCGTTGAAGAAGAAAGAAAGCTGCGGCGCGAAGTCATCGACACGCAATCCCGCGTCGAGCGCCGTCTGCACGTAAGCGATGCCGTCGGCGAGGGTGAAAGCCACTTCCTGCACGGCTGTCGATCCCGCTTCGCGAATGTGATAGCCGGAGATGGAGATAGTGTTCCACTTCGGAAGATGATCGCGGCACCACGAAAAAATATCCGTCACGATGCGCATCGCCGGTCGCACTGGGTAGATGTACGTTCCACGAGCGATGTATTCCTTTAATACATCGTTCTGAATCGTCCCCGAAAGCTTTTGCAGGCTGACGCCCTGCTTTTTCGCCACAGCCACATAAAGGCAAAGAAGGATTGCGGCAGTCGCGTTAATGGTCATCGAAGTGGAGACTTTTTCAAGCGGGATTCCCTCGAAAAGCGTCTCCATGTCTTCCAGCGAATCGATGGCCACCCCGACTTTGCCGACTTCGCCCAGCGCCAGCGGATGATCCGAGTCCATCCCAATCTGCGTGGGAAGATCAAACGCAACCGAAAGTCCTGCCTGGCCTTTACTCAGGAGATAGCGATACCGTTGGTTGGATTCGACAGCACTGCCAAACCCCGCGTACTGCCGCATAGTCCAGAAACGCCCGCGGTACATCGTCGGATAGATGCCGCGAGTAAAGGGGTATTCGCCAGGGTAGCCAATCGATTCTTCGGTCTCCGAATCAACAAAGGAATCTTGAGAGTACACGCGCTCAAGTGGAATGCCGGAAAGGGTCGTGAATTTCTCTTTGCGTTCGGCGGAAGCTTCGGATTTCGTTTTGCTGTCTGCCATCAAGTGAACTCATCCCGCAGAAAAAACGCTACAACTTCCTCGCTCGCCGAAAAGAAGTCACTGAGAAAAATACAAACAGCAGCGCCACGGCCACAGCCATGCCGACGAGCCATCGAGCAGCGTCCTTGGTCCACGCGCGTAACGCCGCGTTAAGCCAACCAAACGCCAGAACGGCAAACGCCGCTCCGGTAATCTCGTAAAACAGCTGCTTCAGCGCGCGCCAAACGCGCCGGAAGCCGTTTTGTTGCGGCGCCGACGCGGCAACGTTCGAAACCGTGGACATACCAGCATCTTAGCGCAAAACGAAGCCGACTACAGGAACCGCCGTCGAGTGATTCAAGTCCTTCCTGGCCAATGAAACCTGACCGAAGGTACTGTGAACGGATTGGAGACAACGTACCGAAGCTCTCTTGTATCCAAGCATTCGTCGGCCTAAAATGGCCGAAGAAGTCTGGGAGATTCGCCCTTGCAACTCGACGATCACCTCAAAAACTTGCTCCGTGAACTGGGACACGCGATCAACGACACGGTGTCCGACTCCGACCGCATCACCGGAGCAATTGCCGGAGTGCGCGCGCACGGTTACGATATCGTCCTCAAGCTGGACGCCACCATCGGGCTCGCGAAGCGCGACGCCGCCGCTGTCGAAGCCGCCAAGTTGACCACGCACGACCGCCGTTTCCTCGAGTCTCTGCGCATTCAGGTGGATCAGGAGCCCTTTTCCGAAGATAATGACAAGAAGCCGGCGGCCCGGCTTTCGATGACGCCTCAGGATGTGCGTTTTCTCAAGTCCTTGCGGATTGCCACGGACGAGATGGAATGAAAAGTTTCAGGAAAATTGCAGGATTCGGGTTGCCGCTGCTGCTTGCCGCTTCCGGCGCTTTGTCTTCGCCTGCTGCGGCACAAACTCCGGTGGCGCCGATTGTCGTGGATACCGCAGTGCCGATCGTCGTAAATGCTGTGAAACCGAAGCCCAAGCCGACCGGGCTGGCCAAATTCGAAGGTTACGTACAACACGCCAACACCGCGCAGATCACCGTTCGCGCGAAGGGCAACGACTTGTCCATTCAGACGTTTCCGCTTTCCGAAGCCGTTTCCGCGAAGATGCAACAGATCGTCGACAAAGGCGGCTACCAGTACGGCGACAAGGTCACGATTTTCTACGATCCCGCAACGCAAAAGGCCATGAAGATCAAAGGAAAGCCTTCGAAGCCTATCTGATTCGCGGAGCTGTAGCATGCTTCGCCTCCCTGCCGTCTCTGGACGTTTTTATCCTTCCGACCCGCTCGAACTGACCGCGCTCATTCGCAAATTCACAAAAATTGCTCCGCCATTCGAACGCGCTCGCGTCAGGGCCTGCCTCGTGCCGCACGCGGGATACGTTTATTCCGGGCACATAGCCGGCGCGGTGCTCGCGCGCATTCCCATTCCCAGCAGAATTCTGATTCTTGGCGTGCGCCACTTTCCACGCGGTGAGCAAGCCGCCATTCTTTCGAATGGCGCATGGCGTACACCATTAGGCGACGCCGCGATTGACGAGCCCCTCGCGGCCGCCTTGCAAAGGGCCTGCCCACTGCTGCGCGAAGATAGCGTGGCTCACAGCGCGGAGCACTCCCTCGAAGTGCAGTTGCCGTTTCTCCAGGTACTTGTGCCGGGTTTCACGTTCGTCCCCATCGCTTTGGGAACCGTGCGTTTTGAAGACCTGGTCATCGTGGGCCAGGCGATCGGACAAGTTCTTGCATCTTTGCATGACGACGTACTGCTGCTGACCACCTCGGACTTGAATCACTACGAAGATGACGCGACCACGCGCGTCAAAGATCACAAAGCCATCGATCAATTGCTGGCGTTCAATCCGCGTGGACTCTACGACATCTGCCGCAGCGAAAGTATTTCCATGTGCGGACTCGGGCCCTCCGTAGCCATGCTCACCGCGCTGAACTCCTTGGGTGTGAAGAAAGCGCAATTGGCGAAATACGCCACGTCGGCGGACGTTTCCGGGGATCGCGATGCCGTCGTCGGCTACGCTGGCATGCTCTTCTCCTGATCGGGGATCCGAGCCTTTCGTCTTCCAAGAAGAGAAACGGCCCCGAAAATCGGAGCCGTTTTCTGTCGCGTTTTGAACCCGCTCAGTGCGGCCGGCCGCCAGCTGGGTGCGAAGCCGCACCAGAAGAGGAAGAGGAAGAAGAAGACGATGACGATCGTCCCGCGCTGCCCCCGCCCGACGCGGCCGACCCGCTCGAACGGCCGCTTCCGCCTCCGTAACTTCCTCGTTCGCCTCCCGAATAACGCGGCGCCGGAGGCGGCGTCACACTGCGGGCGGGCGGCGCTGAAGTTGCACCTCGCGTCGCAACAGGCACCGCGGTCCTTGCGGGAGCATTGCCCGCACGTTCGCCAGCCACGACCGCACTGTGTCCTTTCTCCGATGAAGCTTCCCTCTCGTGCGCGGCGGAAGACTCCCCGGAACCAGCCGAATTTACGAATCGGTGTTCCCGCGGATCGTAAGTGATCGACGAATCTTTGCCGAGTGAAATGACACGAGCGCCTGAGCTGCCTTCGACAACCGTCCGCGAAACGTGAACCGGCGGCGTCGTGGCGATCAGGCTGCCTTTTAGCGAATCACGCGGCACCGACTTCAGCGTTTCCCATTTTTGTCCGCGCTCCGTCCCGGTGATCGGCTCGCTTACGCCCTTCGCGAATACCGGGGCGAAAACGCCGTGCTGCAGATTCAGAGGCGTCTTGCCTTTTTCATCCAGCGGATGCATTGGCACGATTCCCAATTTCCCGTTGTTGCGAACGAAAACGCCTGTCACCGGCCGGTAGACTGGCCGCGGAGGATGCACGCCGCGCGGGAAACGCCTCCCCCGGCCGCCCGGGTTTCCGAAAAACAACGGCGGAGAATAAAACCATCCGCCGCAAGACGCGTCAAACAGCCATCCGCCGTAGTGATACGGAGCCCAGCCCCAGGGTTGAGCGCTCATCCACGTCCAGCCAAACCCCGGATCCCAGATCCACTGCCCCGCGGTAAATGGGGACCAGCCAAAACCGACGCCGAAAGGTCTCCAGCCAAATCCATAGGCTCCGCAGGAAGAAAAAGCGCCGTAAGTGTAAAGGTCGGCAAAACCGGAAGCGTAGTAGGGTGAGCCCGTGTACTGAAGCGCGGCGTTGGTGGCCGTTGCCACGCTGTCAACCTGCCCCGATACCCAGCGGTCGAAATCATCTTCCTCCGCCACGCGCCCGACGCTCATGGAGTCATCGTCACCCGCTTTCATCGAGAGCGACTGGCCCTTGTCGATCCGCTTCGTCTGGTCTTTGTGCAAAACGGTGACGTGGCCCTTCATTGTTTCGACCGTGCTGCCGTCATCATAATTGTCCAACCGGAACGTGCTCCGGGATTCCGCTTCCACCGTAAAATCACCGCCCGTTACGCTGAAGTAGTCCCCGTTCTCCGGATTGACGTAGAAGGCCGCGCTGCCTTGCCGCAGAACCAGCCGCGTCGTGCGCGCTCCATCCTTGAGTGACAGGTGGTAAAACTCCAGAACCGTGTTTTCATTCAGGAACGCCATGGCTCCATTCTCGAATTCAACTTCGGCGCGTCCATTGTCCGTTGCCAGCGCGTAACCTTGGCGGATGGGCAAGTTCGCTTCCGCTGTTTCCCACACGGCGCTGGTGTCGGCCAGCGAATCTCCATGAAAATCCCGCGCGACTCGGACGTCGCCTTGCACAAGGCTCAGGCGGATGATGCGAATGTGGCTCGTATCCGCGGACGCCGGCTGCGCGCCGGTCCACAGTCCGCCAATCAAAATCATCAGTATGGAAGGAATCAGCTTGCGAGAAATCATGGGAACCTCTACCTGGAACGTGGTTCAACTCATTAGACGGTTTACAGAGCTGGCAGGTTTCGTGCCCTGTGCTCTAAGCCATGGTCTCCCCCGCGCAGTACGGCGTCAAGCGCAGCTTGCCGCTGGGTGGGAATCGAGTATCAAGACAATCGTCGGGCTGCGGATCGGATTCCGTTCGGAAATGGGATAAATTCAAAATCTTATGCTTTAGTTTCTTGACACTCCGAAAGTGAAACGTTAGTTTCTTTGGGGGGAAGTGTCAGCATATTCTCGCACCGTGTCCTGCGGTCTGTCGTCCTCTCTAGGCAAAGGGCGTTTTCCAATCTGGGTGGTGCGCTCACGGTGGCGGAGCTGTTGAGTCTTATACCTGAGGGGGTGTTATGCGAAGAATTCCTGGATTCTTATTCGCCGCGTTGTTGGCCATGGCATTCCTGGCGGGCACAGGCACTTATGGCCAGGGAGGCGCGACCGGCGCAATCAGCGGCGTCGTCGCGGACACCAGCGGCGGGTCGGTTGCCGGCGCGGATGTTCAGATCATCGATAACCGCACGGAAGAGCTCACGCGCAGGCTCACGACAAACTCGGAAGGCTCCTTCGTCGCGACTCTGCTGCCACCCGGTACCTACTATGTGGTTGTAAATAAATCTGGCTTCTCCGAAGCCAAGGCCCTCGGGGTGGAAGTACACATCACCGAAACGGCTCGTATCACGATTACGCTAAAACCTGGCACGGTGACGGAAAAGGTGGAGATTTCTGCACTGATTACCACCGTCGAGACTACCAATGCGACCACCGGCCAGTCCCTCGGTACCGACACCGTCCGCGAGCTCCCCCTCGCAACTCAAAATTTTCAACAATTGCTGACGCTTTCCTCTGGCGCTCAGAGTGAGCTGAACAATTCCACCCAGTTGGGCCGCGGCGATGTGCGCATGATCGTCAACGGCCAGCGCGAGGACAACAACAACTACCTCATCGAAGGCATCTCCGCAACCGATTACAACGTGGCGGAGCTCACCAACACTCCGTTGCCGAACGCCGATGTCATCCAGGAATTCAAAGTGCAAACCTCGCTTTACGACGCCAGCCAGGGGCGGAACGGCGGCGGAAACATTAACGCCGTGCTGAAGAGCGGCACGAAACAGTTTCACGGCGACGCCTATGAGTTTTTCCGCAACGACAAGCTCGATGCCAATGACTATTTCTTGAACGCCAGCGGCCAACAGCGCCCCGTTGTTAGGCAGAATCTTTTTGGCTTCAGCTTCGGAGGCCCCGCAGTCACGGAAAAAGCGGGCTTCTTCTTTGTAAATTATCAAGGCACGCGCCAGCGTAGCGGTCTTTCGCCAGGCACCTTCATTAGCACCACGATTCCCTACATTCCCGCTGCGGATCGCGGCCCCGCCAACGCCGCCGCATTGGCCACGGCTTGCGGCGTCCCCAGCATCGATCCCGTGATTGTTGCCCTCCTTAACGTAAAGAGTAACCAGTTTGGCGGCGGCGCCGGAGGATACTTGTATCCAGCTCCTGCGGTACCAAGCGGCACGTCCCCTTGTTCTTCCGTCTCTTTCGCCGTCAGCCAGCCCGGGAAATATACCGATGATCAATTCACCGCGAATTGGGATCGCGAATTCCACGGCGGGGCGGACAAAATCTCCGAGCGCTTTTTCTATTCAAACTCGGAAACGTTTGAACCCTTTGGCGCCGGCGGCTTGCAGGCTTCCCTCGGTGGTGGCATTGCGGCCTCCGATTTGAATTTCCCTTACACCCTGCCCGTGCGCGACCGCTTCCTGGGTATTGCCGAAACGCACCTCTTCTCTCCAACGCTGGTGAACGAGCTCCGTTTTGGCCTGGTGCACATCGACAATTCTTCCATCAATACCGCACCCGCGGGAGCGACGGCCACCGCTCTTGGGATTAACCGCCCGACCAACAATCTCACCAACGACATTTACAAATTCACTCTAAACACTTCCGGATTCCAATTCGGCCCAACGCCCCAGGCCGACCAGCGCCAGGAACAGAACAATTACAATTTCATCGACACCGTTTCTTGGGTTCATGGCTCGCATGTGCTGCGCTTTGGCGGCGAGATGACTTTCGTGAATCTCTTCAAACTCTTCCCGCAGGTTTTCAACGGACAGCTTTTCTTCTCCAGCCAGAGCGGCGGCTTGAGCGATTTTCAGGAATTCCTGGAAGGTGCACCAACGGGAAGTTTCGGCGGCGGCGGTGTCTTTAACCACCAATATAAACAAAACGATTTTGCAGTGTTCGCTCAGGACGATTGGAAAGCGACCAAAAACCTGACCTTAAACCTGGGACTGCGCACCGAGTTCCTCGGCGCCTGGCAAGATGGCCTCTGTCATATAGGCAACCTGGAATCAGACCTGACCCTGCAAGGCCAGAATCCCTTTGTCTATCCCGGTTGCGTCAACACTCTCGGTGTGGCGGGCTTGTCCGGCTCCGGGAATGGAACGACCTTTCACAATCAATACGCCCGGGGTCTTGGACCGCGCATCGGCTTGGCGTACGACGTCTTCGGAAAACACACCACCACGATTCGTGCGGGCTATGGCATTTACTATGTGCGTGAAGATATCGGCGCAGTCGATCAACTCAGCTTTCAAGCGCCCTTTATTCCCATCGCTGGAGCCCCAGGCCTGCCAGGCAGCTTGACAAATTTTTTCGAGCCCTGCGTGGCCAGCAATCCCGCGCCCCAGAATCCGTGGTGCGCTTCGCCGCAATTCGGCATGACCAACCCAAACGCCCTTCCGGCTGCGGGCCAGCTGAGTCCGGGTTTTGTTGGTTGCGCGTCCGTTCTGCAGGGGTTCGTCATTGTTCATCCTAACGGTACCACCACTTCAACACCGGATCCCACCCAGACGCCTGTTTACGGCAACCAAGCCGGCTGCAATGGCGTTGGCGCGGAGAGCATTTTCGTCCTCGAAGTGCCGCGCCACTTCAAGGTGCCAAGCACGCAGCAATGGAACCTTACGATCCAGCGGTCTCTCGGCAAACAATGGGTGCTGGAGGTCGGGTATGTGGGAACTCACGCGGTGCATTTGCGCGACACGCGCGACGCCATTGAGTCTCTCGACGCCACCGTTACTCCCGTACATGTGACCGACGTCAACGGCCTTCACTACACCATCACCACGGACACCCTCTCGAATGCCGTCGCCAGGACGCCCACGCCCGGTTTGAACGGCTACGGCGGCTATCAAATCTTTGCTAATGATGCCTACTCGCACTATCACTCGCTGCAGACGACCCTGTCGCGCCGATGGTCTCAGGGCTACCTGCAGGCCGCCTACACCTGGTCCAAATCGACGGATGCTACTTCGACGGGAAACCCCGCGTTCAACACCGCTTTTAACAACGAAAGCACGTTGGATGCCTCGCGCGGCCTTTCGGATTTTGACCGCCCGCAGAGATTCGTCGTCAGCTACGTCTACGATTTGCCGATCCTGCGCCATTCTACCGGGGTTACCCATACTCTCCTCGGTGGCTGGCAAATTAGCGGCGTGACCATCCTCCAGTCCGGGCTGCCCTTTTCGATATTCGACACTGCCAGTGGCACCGCCTTTATTTTGAACGGGAGTACTTCCACCTTGACGGCCAACCTCGCCTCTGGCGCCTCCATCAACGGCGGCTATTCCAGCGGAGACATCCACGCTCGCCTCAACGGTTATCTGAATCCGCTGAACTTTGCGAGAGTGCCGGTTCTGGCGGCGAACCAGGCCCTGTGCAATCCCAATCAGCCTGATCCAACGATCGTGCCGAACTCGAACTATTGCGTAAATGGGTTCGGCAATCTTGGAAGAAATATTTACCGCGGCCCGCACCAGCAGAATTGGGACTTCTCGTTGATCAAAAACTTCCGGCTGACGGAGCGCCAATCCCTGCGCTTTACTGCCGACATGTTCAATCTGTGGAACCACGCCAATTTCGCGAATCCAGCCTTCACTGACGTACAAACCGTGCTTTGCACGCCAAACGTCAACGGTTGCCCGAGTAACGGACTTATCCCGAACAGCCCCTTCGGCAAAATTCTGAGCTCGCGCGGTGTGCCGCGGTTGATCCAGTTTTCGCTGCGCTACGCGTTCTAGATTGCAGAACATTTTCAAAGCAGACCGGAGCATTCGTATAGTTAGGATGCCCCTTCTTGAAACCATTTTGGTCCCGCTAGTGTTGCCAGGAAAACGTCAGCGCCACCAATGAAGTGGTAAGATTCACGCCCGGACAAGATTATGACTCGAATCGCATCACGTGTTTCCCAATTGAACGGCGAAGGCGCACTGGCGGTTTTTTCTCGCGCCAAGGAACTCGAGGCGCAAGGCCGCTCGATCATCCATCTCGAATTGGGAGAGCCGGATTTTCACGCCGCCGCCCCCGTCGTGGACGCCATCCGCAACGCCGTTGCCGGAGGCCGTGACCGTTACTGCTCCACGCGCGGCATACCTGCTCTGCGCGCGGCGATCGCCGACTATCTGAAGCGCACGCGCCGAGTGGACGCTTCCGCGGAGGAGGTTCTCGTTGCACCCGGCTGCAAGATGGCGCTTTCCCTCGCGATGATGGCGCTCATCGAACCCGGCGACGAAGTCCTTTACCCTGATCCCGGTTTCCCGATCTATCCCTCGTTCACACGCGGCTTGGGCGCTGCGGCGGTGCCCTTTGGCCTGGAAGAAAGAAACAAGTTTCAGCCGGACATCGGTGAAATCGCGCGAAAAATTACGCCCCGTACCAGCATGATCATTTTCAATTCGCCGAATAATCCTACCGGCACCGTTTTCACTGATTCCAATCTCCAGAAAATCGCCGAACTTGCAGTCAAGCACGACCTGTGGATTCTCTCCGACGAAATCTACGCCCGAATTTTATTCGCCGGCGAATACAAATCCATTCGAACGTTCCCCGGCATGGCCGACCGCACCGTCATCATCGATGGCTTTTCCAAAAGCTTTGCCATGACCGGCTGGCGCCTAGGCTACGCCGTCGCGCCGGTCCCCGTGATTGACGCCATGGATTTGCTGGTGCTCAACACGTTTACCTGTACCGCGGAATTTACTCAAGTGGCGGCTATCGAAGCGTTGCGCGATTCGACCAATGCCGTGGACGCCATGGTCGCGGAATACCGCAAGAGGCGCGATCAATTTATCGCTGGGCTCGTTCGAATCCCCGGATTTCGCTGCCAGGCGCCGGATGGCGCGTTCTACGCCTGGGTGAACATCGAAGACACCGGACTCTCTGCCGAAGAATTGCAGAAGCTGCTCCTCGAAGAAGCCGGTGTTGCGGGAATCGCCGGCGCCGCTTTCGGCCCTGGCGGCAAGAATTATTTGCGTTTTTCGCTGGTGAGCGCGCGCAATTTGCTGGAGGAAGCGCTGGAGCGCATCCAGCGCGTCTCCACGCACTGGCGCGCTGCGGTTTCCCGCTAAGATTGGCGCCAGGTTTTTTCAGCATCGCGCCGCGAAATTCTAAGGATTCGTTGTGAAGTGAGCGGACAATCATGAGAATCGTAAAATGAAACATTTGATTCACTTCGTGGCGGTTTTCCTTCTTTCGTTCACGTGTGCGAACGCGGCGCGAGCGCAGGCGAAGCCACTGCCAGGCGGTGATCTGCCACAAATCTATGAACGCCTGTTGAAGCAAATCGATCGCATCTCCATTTACGACAACCATTCGCACGCCACGTTTCCCGACGATTCCGACATGGATGCCATGGCCTCACCTCCCGACGAAAGCACCGT
>Ga0207131_1103_pt2 | contig 14380 bp, 4 predicted proteins | sample Alteio_BWMinHeat_13_FD_153557 | JGI IMG/M metagenome (GOLD analysis project Ga0207131, IMG submission 153557) | Enriched cells from forest soil in Barre Woods Harvard Forest LTER site, Petersham, Massachusetts, United States -... | ecosystem: Environmental > Terrestrial > Soil > Temperate forest >...
GGTCTGCTGCTGAAGGCATTTGTATCTTTGCGAGTTGGTGTGCCTGTAAAGATTCTGGTTGCAGGATCAAAGGTAAGCCATGCTGGCAGCGCTGCACCTGTTGTCAGGGCAGCTGACCAGGTCATGATATCCTGGATGCCTGAATTTTGAAACGTGCTTTCCGGAACGATATACTTAAATGTTATCCCAACATTTGCTACGAGATTGGAAAGTGGCGAGATCACTTGTGGTGCTCCTTCAACTAAGAAGTTGAAGTTAGCTGTAGCGGGAATATGTTGCCAGTCCTCCGCTTGAATATAAATAGGGAGCAATTGCGGAGTACCTGGGGCAGTGCCATAAAATAAGCGGGCATCGCTAGCGAAATAGAGCCAGGGAGGAAGCGGGTTTCCTCCGGTCATGGATGCCGAATAAGTCAGTGGGTCGTTATCCGCATCAAAAAAGGTGTTATTGCTGATCTGAAAAGAAATTTCTTTATTCACACCCACAGAGTAATCGGGAGGATTTTGTATTCTTTTGGGAAGGTTATTGTTAGTGTTGGAACCAGCCACATTCAGATCGAAGCTGCGTGCAGCCATTGCTCCGAAAGTGTCAGTAGCTGTGACGATTATCGACATGGATCCTGTACTTCCCTCCGGAGGAGTTCCTGTAAACATTTCGTTGATTTGATTAAAGGTTAACCAATTTGGGAGAGGTTGCTGATTTGCCAATGTGGCGCTATAAGTGAGAGGGTCGCCATCAGGATCTGCAAAGTCATCGGGATCAAGAGAAAAGCTGAATGGAACTGTCGGTTTGACGTTTTGGCTTGGTAATACCCCACGACCGATAATAGGGGACGTATTGACAATACTTATGGTTTGTGTGGCATTTGCAGTACCTGCATAAGAGTCGTGGGCCTGGATGTTGATTTTTCTGACCATTACAATAGGAGGAACTGCTCCAGACAGAGTCCGCGTAGTCGGGTTAAATGAGGCCCAACCAGGCAATGGCGAACCATCAGGCGAAGTTGCCGAGTAAGTGAGTGCATCACCGTCACTATCGCTAAATGAAGGGATAGTCCAATTAAAAGCACGGTGCACAGTCTGAGGAGCGATAGTGGGGGCTGTTGGTGGGTTATTGAGAACAGTGATCCAGAAACAGGTGCTTGCAGTTTCACCAAAAGTATCCGTGATCGTCAACTTGATAGGCAGGATACCTCGATTGAGAGATGAGATTGTTCCTGATAATGTTATTTTATCAGAGGAAAAAATTTTTAACCCGGCAGTATAATCTGCCACATAGGCATAATTGCCATCGACATCGACGTCATGGGCATACACTGTTGCTGCGCTTCCGATAAGGATAGGGCTTGCTTTGTTGTTGATATCGATGATTTTTAACCCGTCAGTCCAATCAGCTACATAGGCATAATTGCCGACGACAGTGACGCCTTGGGTGAGTGTAGTCGCTGCACTTCCGACGAGGATTGGGCTTGTTTTGTTGCTGATATCGATGATATTTAACTTACCGCTGACATTTGCCACATAGGCATAATTGCCAAGGACAGTGACGCATAAGGCGCCTGTTGTCCCAGCGCTTCCAATGAAAACTGGGCTTGCTTTGTTGCTAACATCGATGATTTTTAATCCACTTGTATAATCCGCCACATAGGCATAATTGCCAACAACAGAAACGTCATAGGCGTTCGTAGTTGCTCCACTTCCGACAAGGGTAGGGCTTGCTTTGTTGCTGACATCGATGATTTTTAACCCGCCGTTGCCATCTGCCACATAGGCATAATTGCCAACAACAGTGACGTCATAGGCGTTCGTAGTTGCTACGCTTCCGATGAGGGTAGGGATTGCTTTGTTGCTGACATCAATGATTTTTAACCCACCACCTTCATCTGCCACATAGGCAAAATTGCCAATAACAGTGATGCCTTCGGCGTACGTTATTGCTGCGCTTCCGGCCAGGATAGGGCTTACTTTGTTGGTTACATCGAAAATTTTTAACCCGTAGCCATCTACCACATAGGAATAATCGCCAACAACAGCAACGCTAACAGCGGCCCCAGCCATCGCTGCGCTTCCAACAAGAACAGGGGTAATAGTCACTGTCAACCCTCCGGGCAATGGCGCATCATCTGCCTGCAAAAAACGGATATCTGCCAAACTTCCTGACCAGGAAAATATCTGGCTGAGATTAACTTGAAGATTAAACGAGGCCTTGGCATAGACACTTTGGTTAGTGATTGCATTGATAACGGTTGGGGCAAAAAGCAGTCGCCTACCAATCAATGCTGTGGTTGCAAAGGCAGCCGACAGAGCATCTGGGGTCACATCATTGGGTTTCACCACATCTCCATCAGCACATAAGGTTGAGCGCATCCACCAGGCAGTAACTGCTATACCGGCTGCTGCAGTAGCGAGCATAACGCATTTAATGGTAGAGCCATAGCAGTTGCCTTGCTCTGCATGGTCTTGCTTCGCAACGCATACTCTGGCACTCTCCACTTCAATCGCGCGCCTGGTTAAAGCAGGCACAGTCACATCCGTTTGAGTAGGCCAGAAGTACTCTTTTACGGTGGCAAACATCCTGACACAGTGTGCCTGTAGTGCATTTGCGTTTGGCACAAATCCTGAATAAATGCCAACGCCCGCTGTATTTTCAGAAGCCGATTCATGTCCATGCCGTCCTTGCTGGGCATTTAAATAATCTATTGTCATTGTATTACCTTTGGTTAAAAGAAATTATGGTAACTGTTCAGACCGAAGGTAGTCAGGTCGTCCCGGCCGAGTGCCAGCTAGGCTGGAGTGTAAGGCCATCAGCCTGCTTTTTCGCTCAGGCCGGGACGACCTGACTACCTTCTACTATTTTTTTATGAAACGCCTATTAATGGTTGATGGAGTTGATCATGGCGATTCTTAGGTGACTGCATTGCAACGCCGCTGTCTCGCAACTCGTCATCGACACCGGCATCTGGAAGTTGTTTAACAAACTTGATGTCAAATTCTTCCCAAACGAGACCATTAATGTATCCACCCTTATTTTTCACTTGTACGGTCCAGCGGCTACTGACTAACCCCTCCCGATCCTTTAACTTTGTTTCATCGATGGTTAAGTTAGCGCTACCTGTGTCATATATTAGCCAATCGGGTCGGACAACTCCTCCCGGGAGAGATTGACCATCTCTTAGTAATGTTACTGATGCCACTTTGCCTGGATTCAGGCGAGTGATCCGACGGCAAAATTCACTCTCTTGGCCAATGACGACATACTCAGCTGTCAATTGGTATACGCACTTCATGCTTTTTTTCCAAACAGCGTTACGCTTTGCATAAGCTGCGCCTGCGATCGCGAGCGTCGCGCCTATACTGCTGACAATCTTGATCGCAAGGGTAGCATCCGATTCACCTTGGACATTGATAATAAAATCGACTGAAGCTGTGCCAATGTTATTGCCAGCAGTGAGCCGTATGGGTAAGGGTCTGCTGCTGAAGGCATTTGTATCTTTGCGAGTTGGTGTGCCTGTAAAGATTCTGGTTGCAGGATCAAAGGTAAGCCATGCTGGCAGCGCTGCACCTGTTGTCAGGGCAGCTGACCAGGTCATGACATCCTGGATGCCTGAATTTTGAAACGTGCTTTCCGGCACGATATACTTAAATGTTATCCCCACATTTGCTACGAGATTGGAAAGTGGCGAGATCACTTGTGGTGCTCCTTCAACTAAGAAGTTGAAGTTAGCTGTAGCGGGAATATGTTGCAAGTCCTCTGCTTGAATATTAATAGGGAGCATTTGCGGGGTGCCTGGCGCGGTGCCATAAAAAAGGCGAGCATCGCTGGCGAAATAAAGCCAGGGAGGAAGCGGATTTCCTCCAGTCATGGATGCAGTGTAGGTCAGTGGATCGTTATCCGCATCAAAAAAGGTATTATTGCTGATCTGAAAAGAAATCTCTTGATTCACACCCACCGAATAATCGGGAGGATTTTGTACTTTTTGGGGAAGGTTATTGTTAGTGTTGGAACCAACAAGGTTTAGATCGAAGCTGCGCGCAGCCGTTGCTCCGAAAGTGTCGATAGCTGTGACAATTATCGACATGGATCCTGTACTTCCCCCGGGAGCAGTTCCCGTAAACATTTCGCTGGTTTGATTAAAGGTTAGCCAATTTGGGAGAGGTTGCTGATTTACCAATGTGGCGCTATAAGTGAGAGGGTCGCCATCAGGATCTGTAAAGTCATTGGGATCAAGAGAAAAGCTGAATGGAGCTGCTGGTTTGAAGTTTTGACTTGGTGAGACCCCAGGACCAATAATGGGGGAGTTATTGACAATAGTTATGATTTGTGTGGCACTCGTAATGCCTCCATAAGAATCGTCTGCCTGGATGTTGATTTTTCTGACCATCACAACGGGAGGAACTACTCCAGACAGAGTCCGCGTAGTCGAGTTAAATGAGACCCAACCAGGTAATAGCGAACCATCAGCTAAAGTTGCCGAGTAAGTTAATGCATCGCCGTCACTATCGCTAAATGAAGGGATAGTCCAATTAAAAGCACGATGCACGATTTGAGGGTTAATAGTGGGGGTTGTTGGTGGGTTATTGAGAACAGTGATCCAGAAAAAGATGCTTGCAGATTCACCAAGAGTATCTGTGATCGTCAACTTGATGGGTAGGGTACCTCGATTGAGAGGTGATGGTGTTCCTGTTAATGATGTGGTGTCAGAGGAAAAAATTTTTAGCCCGCCAAGGCGATCTGCAATATAAGCAGAATTGCCAACGACAGCGACGCCATAGGCGTTCAAAGTCGCTGCGCTTCCGACGAGGACAGGGCTTGCTTTGTTGCTGACATCGATGATTTTTAACCCATAGCAGAAATCTGCAATATAGGCATAATTGCCAACGACAGTGACACCATATGCATCCATTGTCGCTGCGCTTCCGACGAGGATAGGGCTTGCTTTGTTGCTGACATCGATGATTTTTAACCCATAGGTACCTGCCACATAGGCATAATTGCCAACAACGCTAACGCCATAAGCCTCCCCAGGCATCGCTACCCTTCCGACGGGGATAGGGCTTGCTTTGTTGCTGACATCGATGATTTTTAACCCGTCAATCTTATCTGCTACAAAGGCATAATTACCAACGACGGTGACGCCTTTGGCGGCCTTCATCGCTGCGCTTCCGATGAGGATAGGGCTTGTTTTGTTGCTGATATAGATGATTTTTAATCCACCGGCAAGATCCGCCACATAGGCATAATTGCTGACGACAGTGACGCCAACGGTGCTCGAAGTCGCTGCGCTTCCGACGAGTATAGGGCTTGTTTTGTTGCTGACATCGATGATTTTTAACCCACCGGTGTAATCTGCCACAAAGGCATAATTGCCAACGATAGTGACGACTTCGGCGTTCGTCGTCGCTGCGCTTCCGACAAGAATTGGGCCTGTTTTGTTGGTTACATCGATGATCTTTAACCCGCTGGTAAAATCTGCCACATAAGCATAATTGTCAACGACAGTGACGCCAAGGGCATTCGTCGTCGCTATGCTTCCAACAAGAACAGGGGTAATGGACATTCTCAACCAGCCAGGCAATGGCGCACCATCTGCCTGTGAACAACTGATATCTGCTAAACTTCCTGACCAGGAAAACATCTGGCTAAGATCAACTTGAAGATTAAACGAATCATTGGCATAGACACTCTGGTTAGCGGTTGCGTTGACAATAGTAGGAGCTGAGAGAAGCCGCCTACCGATCAAGGCCGTTGTTGCAAGGGCAGCAGAAACAGCTTCCGGGGTCACACCATTGGATTTCGGTTCACATTCATCGCCACATAAGGTGGAGTACATCCAACAGGCAGTTGCTGCTATCCCTGCTGCTGCTGCGGCGGCGAACACAACGCATTTAATGGTAAAGCCATATCGATTGCCTTGCTCCAGATAGCCTTGCTCCGCATCGCACATTCTGGCGCTCTCCACATCAATCGCGCGTCCGGTTAAAGCAGGCACATTCGTATCCGTTGGAGCGGACCAGAAATATTCTTTTATTGCGGCAAACATTTCGGCATAGCGCACCTGTAGTGCGCTTGCGTTTGGCACAAATCCCGAGTAAATGCCACCGCCCCCTGTATTTCCAGAGGGTGATTCATGTCCATGCTGTCTTTGCTGGGCATTTAAATAATCTATTGTCATTGTATTACCTTTGGTTAGAAGAAATTATGGTAACTGTTCAGAGCGCTTTTTACTCAGGCTGGGACGGCCTGACTACCTTCTACTTTTTTATGGAACGCCTATTAATGGCTGATGGAGTTGATCGCGGCGACTCATGGGCGACCGCATCGCAATGCCGCCGGGTATATCTCGCGACTCGCCATCGACATTGGCATCCGGAAGTTGTTTAACAAACTTGATGTCAAATTCTTCCCAAACAAGACCATTGACGTATCCTCCCTTATTTTTTACTTGTACGGTCCAGCGACTACTGACTAAGCCCTCCTGCTCCTTTAACTTTGTTTCATCTATGTTTAAGTTGGCGCTGCCTGTGTCATAGATTAACCAATCGGGTCGGACGACTCCTCCCGGGAGAGATTGACCATCTCTTAGTAATGTTACCGATGCCACTTTGTCTGGATTCAGGCGAGTGATCCGACGACAAAATTCACTCTCTTGGCCAATGACGACATATTCTGCGGGTAATTGGTATGTGCACTTCATGCCCTTTTTCCATACAGCGTTGCGCTTTGCATAAGCTGCACCTGCGATTGCGAGCGTCGCGCCTATGCTGCTGACAATCTTGATCGCAAGGGTAGCATCCGATTCACCTTGGACATTGATAATAAAATCGACTGAAGTTGCGCCAATGTTATTGCCAGCCGTGAGCCGTATGGATAAAGGTCTGCTGCTGAAGGCATTTGTGTCTTTGCGAGTTGGTGTGCCTGTAAAGATTCTGGTTGCAGGATCAAAGGTAAGCCATGCTGGCAGCTCTGCACCTGTTGTCAGGGCAGCTGACCAGGTCATGACATCCTGGATGCCTGAATTTTGAAACGTGCTTTCCGGCACGATAAATTTAAATGTTATCCCTACATTTGCTACGAGATTGGAAAGTGGCGAGATCACTTGTGGTGCTCCTTCAACTAAGAGGTTAAAGTTAGCTGAAGCGGGAATATGTTGCCAGTCCTCGGCTTGAATATTAATAGAGAGCAATTGCGGAGTGCCCGGAGCAGTGCCATAAAATAAGCGGGCATCGCTAGTGAAATAGAGCCAGGGGGGAAGCGAATTTCCTCCGGCCATGGATGCCGTGTAAGTCAGCGGATCGTTATCCGCATCAAAAAAGGTGTTATTGCTGATCTGAAAAGAAATCTCCTGATTCACACCCACCGAATAATCGGGAGGATTTTGTACTTTTTGGGGAAGGTTATTGTTAGTATTGGAATCAGCTACTTTCAGATCAAAGCTGCGCACAGCCGTTTCTCCGAAAGGGTCGGCGACAGTGACGATTACCGACATTGATCCTGTACTTCCCGCGGGAGCAGTTCCTGTAAACATTTCGCTGGTTTGATTAAAGATTAACCAATTTGGGAGAGGTTGCTGGTTTGCCAGTGCAAAACTATAAGTGAGAGGATCACCATCAGGATCTGTAAAAATGTCGGAATCAAGAGAAAAGTTGAATGGAACTCTCGGTTTGATGTTTTGGTTTGGTAATGCCGAAGAGCCGGCGATTGGGGCCGCATTGACAACACTTATGGTTTGTGTGGCGCTCGTAATCCCTCCATAAAAATCATCTGCCTGGATGTTGATTTTTCTGACCGTCACAACGGGAGGAACTACTCCAGACAGAATGCGTGCAGTCGAGTTAAATGAGACCCAACCTGGCAATGGCGAACCATCGGCCAAAGTTGCCGAGTAGGTTAATGCATCGCCGTCGCGATCGCTAAATGAAGGGATAGTCCAATTAAAGGCGCGGTGCACAGTCTGAGATGTAATATTTGGGGCTATTGGTGGGTTATTGAAAACAGTGATCCAGAAATAGGCGGTTGCAGTCTCGCCAAGAGTATCTGTGATCGTCAACTTTATAGGCAGAATACCTCGATTGAGAGGCAAGGGTATTCCTGATAATAATGTTTTGTCAGAGGAGAAAATTTTTAACCCGCCATAGTAATCTGTAACATAGGCATAATTGCCAAGGACAGCAACGTCCCAAGCTGCCTGATGCGTTGTGTTTCCGACAAGGATGGGGCTTGCTTTGTTGCTGACATCGATGATTTTTAACCCGCCGATGCCATCTGCCACATAGGCATAATTGCCAACAACAGTGACGCCGCTCGCAAACTGAGTCGCTACGCTTCCGGTAAGGACAGCGCTTGCTTTGTTGGTTATATCGATGATTTTTAACCCAGTAGCATCTGCCACATAGGCATAATTGCCAACAACAGTGACGCCATAGGCATACCCAGCCATCGCTGTGCTTCCGACGAGGGTAGGGTTCGCTGTATTGGTTACATCGATGATTTTTAATCCACCAGTAGCATCTGCCACATAGGCATAATTGCCAACGACAGTGATGCCCCAAGCTTGCTGAGTCGCTGCACTTCCAACGAGGACAGGGCTTGTTTTGTTGCTGACATCGATGATTTTTAACCCACCGGTGAAATCTGCCACGTAGGCATAATTGCCAACGACAGAGACGCCACGAGCGTTCGAAGTCACTGCGCTTCTGATGAGGATAGGGCTTGCTTTGTTGCTTACGTCGATGATTTTTAACCCACCTGCTTGATCTGACACATAGGCATAATTGCCAACGACAGTGACGTCTTGGGCATATCCCCTCTTACCAGTCGCTGTGCTTCCGACGAGGATAGGGCCTGTTTTGTTGCTGACATCGATGATTTTTAACCCGCTGCTGCCATCTGCCACATAGGCATAATTGCCAACGACGGTGACTCCTTGGGCGTAACTCGTCACTATGCTTCCAACAAGAACAGGGGTAATGGACATTCTCAACCAGTCAGGCAATGGCGTACCATTTGCCTGCAAACAACGGATATCTGCCAAACTTCCTGACCAGGAAAACACCTGGCTAAGATCAACTTGAAGATTAAACGGATCATTGGCATAGACACTCTGGTTAGCGATTGCATTGGTAACGGCAGGAACGAAGAGCAGTCGCCTACCGATCAGTGCTGTCGTCGAAAGAGCAGTTGACAGGGCATCTGGGGTCAAGGTCACACCATTGGGTTTCACCTCATTTCCATCAGCGCACAAAGTTGAGCACACCCGCCAGGCCGTGGCTGCTATGCCGGCTGTGGCAGCGGCAAGCACAACGCATTTAATGGTGGAGCCGTATCGGTTGCCTTGCTCTGGATGGCATTGGTCCGCAGCGCACTCTCTGGCGCTCTCCACATCAATCGCACGCCCGGTTAAAGCAGGCACAGTCACATCCGTTTGAGTGGGCCAGAAGTATTCTTTTACGGCGGCAAATAACCCGGCAAAGCGTGTCGATAAATCGCAGCGCACGCGCCTGGCATTCAGAAATCCTGAATCATTATCACCAGCGATTCCAGATTGTGGTAATGATGATTTACGTTGTGTGGACTGACCATGAATATTTGAATTGAATGTTGACATCTTAATACCTCTTTTTTTTAACGAGTTTTGCAACTCCTCTTTTTAAATCTTTGCTTATTATTAAAAGCCTGGGACTGCATGTTTACACTGCATCTTTATGCTGCTTTGCAGCTCCAAGCCGCAACGATGCAGCGTTATCATAACATCCAGCATCCAGCAAGGCAAATAGATAATCTTTTTTTTGTAACTCACCTTATGCACCGGGAGCGGCATTTGGGCTAAGAGGGTGTTTGGCAATTTTTGAATCTATCGCTCGACGGCCCAAAGGGCCATCGAGACTGACAGGAAATTGACATTTTGTAGTCAAAATACTATTTGAATGCCCTCACAATATATTTTAGAGGTGGTAATATTTTGTTTTAATGCTATTTCGGTAATTTCCTGTCAGTCTCATCACGCCGTAGCCGAGGGTAACGCCCCATACGCATCAATCTTAAATTACCCTGCCTATACCCATCCCAAAATGTGCTTACAGCCCTCAGGCTATATTTTTAAGCCCTTATCATTGCGATATAAAAATTCTCATTACACAGGAGAAAGAATCATTTCATTTAATATCCAAGGACAAAAGAAGAAAAAATAAAAGCATTCTTAGAAGCATTGAAGAGGTAGTTGGGAAAAATGGAATATAAACGTCATCGATGACTTTTGAAAGCGTGGGTGCGCGAAGCGTTTGGAGCTTCCAAGCAGCTTCGCGTCTCATATCAAAAAGTAACGGATGACCTCAAGTGACCCAGTGACCTTAGGTGGTTACTCAGGAGAATCATTGCCGGGCATTTCGGGGTTTTCTTTGATGTAGATCTCTTTAAAAGGGTGCGTATTGCGTCTGCCGTAGATATTAAACCGTTTGATGGAATAGCCGGTTTTTTTATTGTCATCGACGATGCTTTTAAAATCAGAATCAAGCTCGAGTTTTCCGTTGCGCCATGTGTTAAGCTCATAAGGGGAGGATCCCGTGATCTTTAGAAATTTTTGTGAAAAGCGTTTGCGATCGGCCCGGACGGGATGTTGAAAGCCTCTTTCGCTCCAGAATGCAGCACAGCGATCTGAGGGAGTGACTTCCAAGAAGAGGTTGACGAAAGAGGTGGAAGATAAGTGATGGACACTTTCGAAAAATTGGGATTGGGTGATTGTTTCACTCAGATTAATTGCAAGAAAATTCAAAAGTTTGCCAAAAACCACAATAGAAGCAAAGTGGTACCTCGTATCAAAATCAACGATGGAAACGATATAACGATATAACGATAATTTTTTTGTTCTATCATTAATATCGTTTAATCGTTTCCATCGTTAGTCCAATAAATAATTAATGTATCCGGTTTTAAATTTAAATGACATTCTCTGCACCCAATATAATTCCCCCTCAAAGGATGATCTTGATACTTTTCAGGCAGTTGTTCTATTTTAACGAGAAACTTTAACACTGCATCGAATGCTTCTTTTACTGCTGTGTTGTGTTGATATTTTTTTTAAGTCTTTTTTGAAACGGTGAGACAGTTCTAGCTTAACTCATTAAGATTTTTCAATTATAAAACTAACGATAATGTTGTCATTAAGGATAGAAATGCTGTAAGTTGTGAAAATATGAAAAAATTGTCTTGCTACATCTTAATATTAACGCTTGCATTTTCCACATGTCTTCCAATCGTAATTGAAGCCTTGACAAGGATTAATTGCGAACTGGTGCCTATCAAAAAGGGCATTAGGAGGCACGATCCTGGAAAAGCACGAATCACATGTCGTAATCTGAATAATATCAAAGGCAACGCTAGCAATAATTGGTGCGGTTATGTTGCTTTTTCAAACTTATCTCATAAGAGAGGAGGTTTGGTATCTGCTGTTACCGGTACCTGGATTGTCCCTCTTTTACATGCGAGCACATCTAACGAATGCTATGCTTCGATATGGGTAGGTATTGATGGTTTCAACAGCGAAACTGTGGAGCAAATTGGAACGGAACATAATTTTGATTGTCTTAAAGGCCTGCAAACCAACTTCGCCTGGTTTGAAATGTTTCCTGACAGCATGTATATGATTAAAACTTTTCCTGTAAACGTGGGAGATAAAATCACAGCGAATGTCCTTTATAAAGGGAAAAATGAAGAAGGAAAGAAAGTATTTGTGCTGACAGTGATCAATCGCACGCAAGATGTCTTTTACCAGGTACCTAAAAGTAAAACACAAGTCGATAAGGCGGATTGCTCCTGTGCAGAATGGATTGCTGAAGCTCCTGCCATGAAGGGAAATATCCTTCCCCTATCTTGTTTTAAAGGCATTGATTTTTCCATTTGTAACGCCACAATGGGTGGAAAAACGGGTCCAATTAACAATTCTCGTTGGCAATGCAAGTCAATTCGAATGATCGATAATGATGGTGTCGTTAAGGCTAAGGCATCAAATCTTTCAAGAGATGGCCAATCTTTTACTGTTAGCTGGTACCATGAATAGCTAAGAGGGTGCAATTAAAAGTGAGGGGATGAACCATCCTCTCTGTGTTCTCTGTGGGCTCTGTGGGCTCTGTGGTTTGATAAAGCCCAGGTTCATGTTTATTTCAAAAATTTTAATAACCACAGAGCCCACAGAGAACACAGAGCGACTAGTTCACCCCGCACTTTTAATTGCACCCATAGCTAAAGCCGAGTTGAAATGTAAAACTATTTTTGATAAAAGGAGATTAAGACCCAGTTACACATCATACTTGTGCCCACATCTTTTTCTTGACATCACTCACATTACGGCACTGGGAGTGAAACCGAATATCGTGCGTGACCGAGCCCGAGACCGAACCGTGCTTGTGAGTTTTCGGGCACGGTTCGGTCTCGGTCTCGGTCTCGGTCACGCACGAAACACCCCAGCTATATAGGAAATCAAATGCAAAAAATTAATGAAATGGCAGGAAAAGCGGCTCCACCTACGATCTTGGTGAATATTCCCAAACTCGTTTCTGCCTATTATACTGAAATCCCTGATATTTCTATTTCGGAACAAAGGGTCAAGTTTGGGACATCTGGACATCGGGGATCTTCCTTCGAACGGAATTTTAATGAGAGTCATATCCTTGCGATCACCCAAGCGATCTGCGATTATCGCAAACAACAAAATATCACAGGTCCATTGTTCCTGGGGATCGATACACACGCTCTCTCAATTCCTGCTTTTGCCAGTGCCCTTGAAGTATTGGCTGCGAATGGTGTAGACGTCATGATTGCTCATGATGATGGGTTTACCCCAACACCGGTGATTTCTCATGCCATCCTCGTCTATAATCGCGGTAAAAAAAGTCAACTTGCCGACGGTATTGTCGTTACCCCCTCCCATAATCCTCCGGATGAAGGAGGGTTCAAATATAATCCTTGCAACGGCGGGCCGGCAGAGCCTGTTATCACTAACTGGATTGAGTCGAGCGCAAATGCATATATTGGAAACGGTTTGAAAGGTGTGAAACGCATCATATTTGAAAAAGCGCTCCATGCATCAACAACGCATCGCCACAATTATGTCGATGGTTATGTGAAAGATTTAATCAATGTTATCGATATGAATGCAATCCGCGACTCGAAAATAGAAATCGGTGTGGATCCTTTAGGCGGTGCAGGGGTCAAATATTGGAGGCCGATTGCCGATTATTACAATCTGAATATGACAGTTGTCAGTGATGTTGTGGATCCAACATTCAGTTTTATGACGGTCGATTGGGACGGAAAAATCCGAATGGATCCTTCTTCTTCATATGCCATGCAAAGGCTTATCAAACTCACGAAAAAATACCAGATTTCTTTTGCTTGCGATACTGATCATGACAGGCATGGAATAGTCACTAGAGACTACGGCTTGCTTTCTCCCAATCATTATTTATCTGCCGCGATATTATATCTCTTTCAGCATCGACCCCGTTGGAAAAAAGAAGCATCAGTTGGGAAGACAGTTGTGAGCAGTCGAATGATCGATTTTGCGAGTGCAAAGTCAGGTCGTAAAGTCTTCGAAGTGCCAGTTGGCTTTAAATGGTTCGTCGATGGCTTGTTGGACGGATCGCTTGCATTTGTTGGAGAAGAGAGTGCAGGTGCCTCATTTGTTCGCATCGATGGTTCCGTGTGGACGACAGATAAGGATGGCATCACAGCATCTTTATTGTCTGCAGAAATTACTGCGCGCACAGGCAAGGATCCAGGCCAGATATATCAGGAACTCGTTGGAGAGTTTGGCGATTCCAGCTTTGAGCGTTTTGAAACGATTGCCACAAAAGAGCAACGGGAAATTATTAAGAATTTAACTCCTGACCATGTGAAATTAAAGGATCTTGCAGGGGAAGAAATTAAGGGAGTTTATAATAAAGCCCCTGGGAATAATCAGCCTATTGGCGGTATCAAAGTTGTCGCCGAATCAGGCTGGTTTGCAGCAAGGCCTTCAGGAACTGAAGATATTTATCGCATCTACGTAGAGAGTTTTAATGGCAAAGAACATATGAATCGCATCCTCGAGCAAGCCCAAAATGTCGTCAAAGAAGCGCTTGTGCGCACGGGCACTCGAGATACAATAAATTAAAGGCTGTCATGACATCAGAAAAACCTGCTAATACTCCAATCAATTCATATCATCGGCATGATATTGAGGGTTATAATTTATTGGAAGAATTCGCATTGGACTTACATTGGTCGTGGGTTCGTAATGCTGGTAAAATGGATGAGAGCCTGGATCCCTCTCTATGGGAGACCCTCTGGCAGTGGCTTGATGAGTCTCTTTGGGATTTAACTCATAATCCCTGGATTATTTTACAAA
>Ga0207131_1114_pt1 | contig 14363 bp, 11 predicted proteins | sample Alteio_BWMinHeat_13_FD_153557 | JGI IMG/M metagenome (GOLD analysis project Ga0207131, IMG submission 153557) | Enriched cells from forest soil in Barre Woods Harvard Forest LTER site, Petersham, Massachusetts, United States -... | ecosystem: Environmental > Terrestrial > Soil > Temperate forest >...
TCCCGACGGGAAATGGATCGCGTTCGTTTCCGACCGCGAGGGGAGCGAGAACATCTGGATCATGCATCCGGACGGCACGGGCGTAAAGCAGATATCAAAGGATCCGAACAGTGATTTCACGTCGCCGAGTTGGGCTCCGGACAGCAAATATATTTTTGTTTCGAAGGCGGCATTCGGAATCGGTTCGAGCGAAATCTGGATGTACCACGTGGACGGCGGAACCGGCGTGCAGATCACGAAGTCGAAGCCAACTCCGACAACGCCAAGGAATCTACGCCCCAACGCCATGGGCGTGGTGGCCTCCGCGGACGGCAAGTATCTCTACTACGCGACGAAGCTGGGCTCGCTGGCGTATAATCAGCAGTTTCCTTCCTGGCACATTGCCCGACGCGACCGCAAAACCGGCGACGAAGACAACATCATCAATCAGATTAAGAGCGCCTTTCGTCCGGTGCTATCACCGGATGGCAAGCAGATTCTCTACGTGACGCGCTACGAGACGGAATCCGGCTTGCGGCTGCGCAATCTGGAAACCGGAGAAGACCGCTGGGTGAAGTATCCGGTGACGCGCGACGATCAGGAATCGCTCTTCACCCGTGACATTTTCCCCGGTTACGCCTTCCTGCCGGACGGAAAAGAAATCATTTATAACCAAGACGGAAAGATCAAACGGCTGGATCTTGCCACCGGTACGGACAAAAATATTACTTTCACCGCGCAGGTGTCGCAGGACCTGGGGCCAAAATTGGATTTTCCACAGAAAGTGGATCAAGGGCCGGTGAAGGTGCGATTGATTATGGAGCCGGTGGAATCTCCAGATGGAAAGAAGCTGGCGTTTTCCGCGATGACGCACCTTTACACCATGGATTTGCCAGGCGGTAAGCCGCAGCGTCTGACCAGCAGCAACTTGCCGGAATTTCAGCCGGCGTGGTCATCGGACGGTCAATCCATCGCCTATGTAACGTGGTCGAGCGCGGGCGGACAGCTCTGGAAAGTTTCCGCGGCCGGCGGAACGCCGCAGCAATTGTCGAAATCGCTAGCGGTCTACAGCAATCCGGCGTGGTCGCCGGACGGCAGCAAGATTGTGCTGCTGCGCGGCAACGCATACGACCGCGAAAACAGCACGTTTGATGGCGGGCAAACCGCTAATGCCGACCTCGTGTGGATCCCCTCGAGCGGCGGCGATGCCAACCTGATTCTTCCCGCGCGCGGCGCGGGTGGACCGCACTTCACGAATGAAAAGGACCGCATCTACGTTTACACGCCGCAGGGGCTCGTGTCTTTGCGCTATGACGGAACGGACCGGCGCACGCACATCGTGGTGAAGGGGCAAGGGGCGTATTTTGCCGAAGAGCCTGTTTCGGCCGACGACATTCAACCGAGTCCCGACGGCCAATGGGTGCTGGCGCACGTGAGCAATCAACTTTATCTGATCGCGATGCCCGTGGTTGGCGGCGAGCCACCGACAGTCAATGTGACAACGGCAGCTGTGCCGGTGAAGCGGCTGACGGACATTGGCGCTGACTATTTCGCGTGGGCCGATGAAGGAAAAACAATCACCTGGGCCGTGGGTGCGAGCCTCTTTCGCGAGCCGCTGAGTGCTATTTCGTTCGAACCGCCGAAGGACGACAAGAAAGACGGAGAGAAGAAAGACGGAGAGAAGAAAGAAGCGGACGCCAAGGACTCTGATAAAAAGGACGCGGACAAGAAAGACGCCGCAGCGCAAACTGCGGACGCCAAGAAAGACGAAAAGAAAGAAGAGAAAAAAGAGGAAAAGAAACTGAAGGAACAGGAAAAGGACGTCCAGGAGATTGCGGTTACGCTTGAAGTTCCTCGCAAGACACCGAAGGGCACGATTGTGCTGCGCGGCGCGACGGTCGTCACGATGAAGGGCGAGGAAGTCCTGAAGAACGCCGACATCGTTGTCGAGAATAATCGCATCAAGAGCGTGGGCGCAAAAGGCAGCGTGCCCGCAGCCGCGAAAGTGTTCGACGTGACCGGCAAGACCATCTCTCCGGGGTTCATTGATACGCATGCGCACTGGACGGAAATCCGGCGCGGCATTCTGGATACGCAGAACTGGTCATTCCTCGCGAATCTGGCCTACGGAGTGACCGCGGGACTGGACGTGCAAACCGGAACAAACGACATGTTCGCATATCAGGATCTGGTGGACAGCGGCGACATCCTGGGACAGCGCGCGTTCTCCACCGGCCCCGGCGTATTCTCCGACAATAATTTCCAGTCCGCCGATGAAGTCAAGGGCGTACTGACGAAATACCGCAAATACTACGGCACGCACAACATCAAGAGCTATGTGGTGGGCAATCGCAAGCAGCGCCAGTACATGGTGCAAGCCTCGAAAGAACTGGAGATGATGCCCACGACGGAAGGCGCGTTGGACCTGAAGCTCAACCTGACGCACGTCATCGACGGATTCCACGGAAACGAACACACCCTGCCGATCACGCCGTTGTACAACGACGTGCTCCAGATGTTTGCGAAATCCGGAATCGCGGAGACGCCGACGCTGATCGTGAATTACGGCGGGCCGTTCGGCGAAGACTACTGGTTCGAGAACAGCGAGGTCCACGAAAACGCGAAGCTGAATCACTTCACACCGCACCGGGTCATCGACCAGAGAACCAAGCGGCGCCCGGGTTGGTTTCGCAAAGATGAATATGAATTTCCCAAGCTGGCGGCGCAGATGGCCAAATTGCTCCGCGCCGGAGGGCTGGTCGGAGTGGGCAGCCACGGCGAGATGCAGGGGATTGGCTACCACTGGGAAATGTGGATGCTTGCCAGCGGAGGCATGACTCCTCTCGAAGTGCTGAAGTGCGCGACGGTGAACGGGTCGAAGATTGTCGGGAGGCCAGAAGAACTGGGCTCAATCGAGCCGGGAAAACTTGCGGACCTGGTGATTTTTGATAAGAGCCCGCTGGACGACATCCACAATTCAAACACGATTCACTGGGTGATGAAGAACGGCGAACTGTTCGAAGGCGATACGTTGAATCAGGTGTGGCCCGAGCAGAAAAAGCTGGAGCCGCTGTGGTTCTGGAATAACTATGACGTGCCGAAGGCCGGCGAGCCGCTCAACTACGGCAAGACCGCGCAGCCGTGAGGCGTTGACAATTGAAGAGTGACTTGCGCCGTGCCGCCCGTCACTTTTCTGATTTTTCGACTGGCTTGATCTGCGCGGAGCGATACCATTCGAACGTGCGGGTGAGTCCCTCTTCGAACGCGACTTGAGGATCGTAGCCCAGAAACTCGCGCGCTTGAGAGATGTCCGCCTGGGAATCGCGGATGTCGCCGTCGCGAGCAGGCTCGTATTTGGCTTCCAGCGCCTTGCCCGTTATTTTTCCGAGAGTGCGAAGGACATCATTCAAAGAGGTGCGTCCGCCCGTGCCGACATTGAATGTTTTTCCAGAGACGTTTGGCGCCTCGCACGCGAGTAAATTGGCTTGGACCGCATTTTCGACGAAGGTGAAGTCGCGGGTCTGCTCGCCGTCCCCAAAGACCACCGGCTGGGTGTCCTCCAGAAACGCAGTGCAGAACTTGGCGAGCACGCCGGAATAGGGCGAACCGGGATCTTGCCGCGGCCCAAAGATATTGAAGTAGCGCAGCGAGACGTTCTCCAGACCGTAACAGCGCCCGAATGTCTGCCCGTAAAGTTCGCCAACGTACTTGGTCACGCCGTAGGGTGAAATGGGCTGGGGCTGCATGGTCTCCACTTTTGGGAGCGTAGGCGTCTCGCCGTAAGCCGAGGATGACGCGGCGAAGACCACGCGCTTGACCTTCATCTCTTTAGCGGCTACCAAAACGTTGAGCGTGCCGTCAATGTTGATCTTGTTGGTCTCGATCGGATCCTTCACCGAGCGTGGCACGGACGTCCGCGCCGCAAGGTGCAAAACGAATTCCGCCTCATGCATGGCTTTCCGAACGACTTCAATGTCCGCAATGCTGCCCTTGATGAAAGTAATCTTGTTCCGGAACTCGGCCAGGTTTTCTTCTTTGCCGGAGGAAAGGTCGTCGAGAACGACCACGCTATGGCCACGGCGGACGAGTTCATCCACTGTATTCGACCCGATGAAACCGGCGCCGCCCGTAACGACGTAGCGCATTCGGGAAATCCTCCTAGCTCTCGCGGCCTGCTGGCGGCCATCGCTCCATTGCGGGGCGGCTGGCAGCTATTAATGAAACGGAAGCGAGCCTGGGAAAGACGCCCGGCCCGCGTTTTGATACGCTCGTAGTTCGCGGCGAGCCGGCGAATGAAGCCGGATGATTTCCGCGCACAGAAAGATATTGTACGACGGAAGCGCGGCGCGCAAAGCGATGTTTCCAAGGAGCGTCACACAAAAAGCATGAGCCGGAGGATCACATTGGGACTCACTGCCGTTGCTGCGCTGGGCTGCGCCGCCGGAGCTTTCTACTGGTTGCACGCAAGAAGCAATCAACCCCTTCCGGACGTGCCCGCGCCAGAGCCGCCAGGTTTCCATGAGGGGCCCACACCTGAAAAACCTGCGGATACCGGGCCGGCGAAGTCGCCGGGGACCGTCGAGACCAAAAAAGCTCCTCCAGCCGTTGAATCAGGGCCGCTCCTGAGGGCCGGCGAGACTCTGGAATTCACCGCCAACGTCTCCAAGCTGGACAACGTGGCAAATCTGAAGCTGCAGGTTGCGGGCCGCGGCAATTTTCTGGGGAAGAGCACCTGGCACCTCCAGGCTTTCGTGCACACCGAAAACCCCTTGCGCATGTTGTTTGAGTTGGACGACCAGTTCGATTCCTATAGCGATGCGGGTGCCCTCACCAGCCTGCAATATGAGATGCATCTCAGTGAGCGGGGCCAGAAGGTCGAGTCCGTGCAGCGTATGACGGCGGGCGCGAATGAGCCTGCTCCCGATGACGCAACGGCAGCACGCGTTTTGCCGGGGACGCGTGATCCTCTCGGCATGATGCAATACCTGCGGAATGTCGATTGGACGAAAACGCCGGAAGTGCGCAGCCCGGTCTATGACGGGCACAAATTGTACGATGTGCGTGCCAAGGTGGCGGGCACGTTGGCGAGCGTCACAGTTCCCGCGGGGAATTACACGGCGTCAAAGGTAAACATTCGGGTGCTTGAAAACGGCGTAGAAATGAAAGATGCGAGCTTCACGTTATACCTCGCCAATACCGCAGCGCGAACGCCGGTATTGCTCGAGGCAGTTTTGCCATTCGCGACCGCGCGTGTGGAGTTGGTTAAGTCGAACTGAAAAGTTTGAGCCCGTCCGCGAACTTATCCCGCTAGGCGCGATTCACACGCAGGCCAGCTTTTCGATTAGCGAGCAAGCGATGTGGCCAATGGTGATGTGCGATTCCTGGATGCGCTGGGGATCGCGCGAGGGGACGTTGAGGAGCAAATCCACTTTGCCGGCGAGCGCGCCGCCCGATTCACCCGTGAACGCTGCCACATAAGCGCCGCGCGCGCGGCCCGCTTCCACGCCACGCAGAATATTGGCGCTTTTTCCGCTGGTTGAGAGCGCCACCAATACATCCTGAGAAGACAGCAGCGATTCGACCTGGCGCGAAAAAATCTGGTCGAAACCATAGTCATTGCCCGCCGCAGTAAGGACCGAAGGATTTGTGGTCAGCGCCAGCGCAGCCAGGCCTTTGCGTTCCGCGCGCAGCCGAACCACCAGCTCCGCCGCGAGGTGCAAGGCGTCCGCGGCGCTCCCGCCATTTCCGAAAAAAACGAGCTTTCCTCCGGAGCGCAAGGCCGCGGCGGATTTCTCCGCGAACGCAGCGATTCGTTCGACAAGCTCATTGGAAAACTTCTGCTTGACGCGAGCGCTTTCCTCGAGTTGGCGGCGAATTTCTTCGGCGTGGGACGCCATGGGAACCTAGCAAAGCACGATTTTTTCGCGGTGGCGCATCACGCGGCGCGTGGCATTGCGCGTATCGATGACCAGTTTGGCCGCATCCACAATGGCCACGTAATCGTAGCTCGAATGATCAGTGGCAATGATCACGGCGTCGTAGCTTCCGAGCGTCTGCGGGCTCAGGGGCACGGACTTCATATTCTCGTAATTGTAGTGCCGCATCTTGTGCAGATGCGGAAAGTACGGGTCGTTGTAATCGAGCACGGCCCCGCGCTGTTGCAGGAGTTGCATGATCTTCAGCGTGGGCGATTCGCGCAGGTCGTCCACGTCTTTTTTGTAAGCGACGCCGAGGACCAGGAGCTTGGAACCCTTCATGCTTTTCTTATGATCGTTCAGCGAATTCGCGACGGCGTCCACCACGTGATAGGGCATCGCGGTGTTAACTTCGCCCGCCAGCTCGATAAACCGCGTTGAAAAGTCATACTCGCGCGCTTTCCAAGAGAGATAGTACGGGTCCACTGGAATACAGTGCCCGCCGAGTCCCGGGCCCGGATAAAACGGCATGAAGCCGAAGGGCTTGGTGGCGGCGGCGTCGATGACTTCCCAGATGTCAATATTCATGCGCAGGCTCAACTGTTTAAGCTCATTGACCAGCGCGATGTTCACGCAGCGAAAAATGTTTTCCAAAAGCTTGGCCATTTCCGCCGCTCGCGTTGAGCTGACCGGCACAACCCGCGCGACAACTTGCGTATAGAGCGACACGGCCGCCCGGCCGCTCGGCGGGTTCAACCCGCCGACGACTTTGGGAATTTGCGCCAGGCCGAACTGTTTGTTTCCAGGATCTTCGCGCTCCGGCGAAAACGCCAGGTAGAAATCGCAAGCGATATTCTCGCTGTCAGGGCCCGCCGCGATGGCGCAGCGCAGCCCGCTCCTTTCCAGGATGGGAAGGACAAGCTCTTCCGTCGTTCCCGGGTAAGTCGTTGATTCGAGAACCACCAGCTGGCCCTTCTGCAGATGAGGATAGATAGAAAGGGCCGTTTGCTCGACGTAGCTCAAATCCGGTTCGCGGCGTTCATCGAGCGGCGTGGGCACGCAAATCAGAATGGCGTCAGCCTCTTTCAGTTTTGCGAAATCCGTGGTAGCACCGAAATGCCGGCTGTTGACGAACTGCTGGATTTTGTTCTGAGGAATGTGCTCGATGTAGGACTTGCCGGCATTGAGCATGCTCACCTTGTTCGGGTCGGTGTCAAATCCCGTGACTTTGTGCCCCGCTTCCGCAAAGCGCAGTGCCAGCGGCAGGCCCACATAGCCGCAGCCGATGATGGCGACCTTAAGCTGGGCGCCTTTGAAGAATTCGGGTTTCCGGTCGATTGGCATGAGTTGCGTTGCACTCCTCGTCGTTTTTGAGGCCGACTGCGTCGGCGCCATTTGATTTGCTTTTTCGGGGATCCAGCGTCATCTCTCGCCACGATGCTGGAGCAGGCGCAAAGCGGAGATGACAAAGACAAGCCAATATAGCAGGTTCCGCGCAAACAAAAAAATACACGCATTTCGTCGTGTTACCGCCTGTTCACGAGAGGCTGTTGCCGCAGAAGGCTGGACGAGGGAAAATAAGAGAGGCGTGTTTGGCCGTGTTCGCCTTTAGTAAGTAACATCTCGAGCCTCATGACACTCGTCATACTGCTGCTTGGACTTGCGGGTGGTGTGCTGGTCGGCCTGCTGGGCATCGGCGGCGGCGTCGTGTTGGTGCCGGCTATGGTTTATCTGTTGCATATGGACCAGCACATGGCACAAGGTACTTCGCTCTTCATATTGTTGCCGCCGATTGGGCTGGGGGCTTTGCGCGAATACTGGGAGCAGGAACAAGTGGATTTGAAGGCGGGCATTTTGTGCGCGCTGGGGATGCTGGTCGGCGCTTATGCGGGCAGTTTGGTCGCGCTTCCGCTGTCCTCCCGGCACTTAGAAGGAATGTTTGGCTGCTTCCTGATGCTCTCGGCCGTATTGCTCTGGATAAAAGCGCAGTTCGAAGAACGGCCACGCCGTGGTGCAGAGGAGACCTCCCATGGCTGAAGGGCTTGGACGCAGCGCCGGCATCCTTGCGGTAGCGTGCATTTGTGGAATTGCGTCGGGGATGTTCGGCATTGGCGGAGGTGTTTTGTTGGTGCCGCTTCTAGGGCTGTTGTTTGCATTTGGTCAGCATCGCGCACAGGGAACAAGTTTGATTGCCCTAATACCGCCCACCGGTATCCTGGCGCTGCTGGCTTATGCCAAAGGAGGATTCGTCTCGTGGAAGACCGGCTTGCTGTTAATTCCCGGGGTTTTTCTTGGGGGCATCCTGGGCGGGAAACTCGTGAAATGGATCAAGCCAGTGAGGATGCGTCAAATTTTCGCCGGTAGTTTGTTTGTGCTTGGCGCCTGGCAGGCCTTTGGCGCGTGGTGGCGGTGAGGGAAGGATAGGTCCGAATGGTCGATCTGCATTGCCACATCTTGCCGGGGGTCGATGACGGCCCGGCCACCATGGAAGAATCGATGGCCATGGCGGAGTCGGCCGTCGCGGATGGTATCACGCATATCGTTGCGACGCCTCACTCCAGCAGCGAGTATCATTTCGATTTCACGCGCGTTCGCCGGATTCGGGATGAATTGCAATCCAGGATTGGCGGTCGGCTGCAATTCGCTACCGGTTGTGATTTTCATCTTAACCACGAGAATCTTACGGCTTTGCGAAAGGATGCCTCGCCCTACTGCCTCAATCAGCACGACTATTTGCTTGTGGAGTTCAACGAGATATCCATCCCGCCAGCGATGGACCAAACTTTGCATGAGATTCAGCTCGCCGGGCTGCGCCCGGTGATCACGCACCCGGAGCGCAACCGCATCCTGCGGGCCCGTCCGGAAAGGCTGGAAAAGTGGGTGCGCCAGGGCTGCTTCGTACAGGTCACCGGCGGGGCGCTCACGGGAAAGTTCGGCGCGGCGCCTCAGAGAGATGCGCTGAAATGGATCCGACAAGGGCTCGTTCATTTTGTGGCCAGTGACGCGCACAATACGCGAACGCGGCCGCTGCGCCTGCGGCCCGCCTATGATGCAGTCTCGGATCAATTTGGCGAGGTGAAAGCTCGCGCCTTGTTACACGACAATCCGCTGGCGGCGTTTGAAGGTCGAGAATTGCCGCATGTTCCGGAGATAGAGCAGGAGAAGCCCCCGCGGCGCAAGCGGTTCTTCTTTTTCTGAAATTCTTTTTATGGAGTGCGGGAGCAGGGCTCCCGCACTCCCTACTCATTGCCCCGGACGCAGCGGCTGCCCCGCCCAGGCATTCATCAGGCCCAGGACTTCGCGCACAACATCGAGCGCATCCCCGGTGTTGCGCCACCATCGGCGCGGATCGAACGCGTCATCGGAAGCCGCGCGAACGATGGCGCTGCCCCGGCTCGAACCGATTTTTCGCCACAACAATCGCACTCGCCGGGTATGCGCCTTGGTTGTCACAAGAATGACCGCGCCGTCCTTTTTCCTCTGCAGTGTTGCCGCAATCGCGTTCATCTCATCCGCGGTATTTACAATGGGAGGTTCGAGGACATGAATCGCTCCTTGAGGTACGCCTTCGTGAACCAAAACGCGGACGTTGTAATAGTCTTCACCGGCGAATGGAATGTTCATTGCCGCGAGGGTCTCCCCGGGCTCCTGGGAATGCGTCAGCCAGATTTCCGGCGCATACCCTTCGCGATAAAGTTTCGCAGCCTCTTTCGCCCGCAACGGCATACTGCCGCTGAGTACTGCGATGGCCCGAGCCTTCGCAAGCGGATCCTCTACGACTAGCCATCGCCCCACGCCAAAAAAGCAGATCGAGGCAAGAACCATGCCCGCCAACCCAGCCGCAAGAAGGACGCGCGGCGTCCGCGAGCGCGGCAAGAAAGCCATGAATACATTTGCATGGTCTGGCATTAGGGAACGCGGGCATGCTATCCCGCGCCGCGAAAGTGGTCAATCGGCGGCGCACACGTTACACTGACAAATCGCTTTTTTGGAGGAAAGTGCATGCGGGTTGTGATTACGGGTGGCGCGGGTTTTCTGGGATCGCATCTTTGCGAACGTCTTCTCGCGGAAGGATGGGACGTCCTGGCTCTCGACAACCTAGTCACCGGGGTGGATTCGAACGTCGGACATTTGATGAAGCATCCAAAATTCCGCATCGCGCGCGCGGACGTTTCGCATTATATCGACGTCGCTGGCCCGGTCGACTATGTGCTTCACTTTGCCTCGCCAGCCAGTCCCGTCGATTACCTGAAGCTCCCGATTCCCACACTCAAGGTGGGCGCCTTGGGCACCCACAACGCACTGGGCCTGGCGCTGGCGAAAAATGCAAGATTCCTCCTGGCCTCGACGAGTGAATGTTACGGCGACCCCGAAATCTCGCCGCAGCACGAGGAATACTGGGGCCACGTCAATCCCGTCGGCCCGCGCGGCGTCTACGATGAAGCCAAGCGCTTCGCCGAAGCCATGACCATGGCGTATCACCGCTTCCACGGCGTGGACACGCGCATCGTGCGCATCTTTAATACCTACGGGCCGCGCATGCGCTTGAATGATGGCCGTGCCCTGCCGAACTTCGTTTTCCAGGCGCTGAGCGGGAAACCGCTAACGATCTATGGCAATGGGAAACAGACGCGCAGCTTCTGCTACGTCTCAGACCTGATCGAAGGCATCTATCGCTTGATGATGTCCGACGAGCATTTGCCTGTGAACATCGGCAACCCCCAGGAAATCACCATCGTGGAGTTTGCCGAACGCATCCGCAAAAACTTTGAGAACGCGCCGTCACTCGTCTACGAGCCGCTGCCGCAGGATGATCCCAAGCGCCGCTGCCCGGACATCACCAAAGCCAAGCGCATCCTGAAGTGGGAGCCTAAGGTTGGCTTGGAAGAAGGGCTAAAGCTGACGCTCGCATATTTCAAACAAGCCTTCAGCAAGGGATAGGCGGCCGGCGTTCTGATTCTTGACTCTGAGCACTACGCTCTGCCGAAGGAAAAATACTCGAATCCCTTTTCCCGCATGACTTGCGGCGAGTAAAGATTTCGCCCGTCGATCACTAGTTTGCGCGCCATCATCTTTCCCGCGCGATCCCAATCGAGCTTGCGAAAGACATCCCATTCCGTGCAAACCAGCGCGGCATCCGCCTCGCGCAAAGCCTCGTAGGGATCCTCGTGATAGTACACCCGCGGAAAGAGCGCCTTGGCGCGCGACATCGCCTGAGGGTCCGTCGCATGGACCACCGCGCCTTCCTCGATCAGTCGTTTTACTACTTCCAACGCCGGAGCAAAACGGATGTCGTCCGTATTGGCCTTGAATGCTAGCCCGAGCACCGCCACATGTTTGCCCTTTACCACCCACAAGGCCTGCCGGATTTTTTCAAAAAAGCGGTCGATGCGCTGCTTATTCACGCGCTCGGTGGCCTTGAGTATGTCAAAGTCCACCCCCACCGTCGCCGACAAATGCACAAAAGCCTGCACATCCTTCGGAAAACAAAACCCTCCGTAGCCCATTCCGGCCTTCAGGAATTGCCCGCCAATGCGCTCGTCGAGGCCCATGGCATGCGTGACCTCTTCGACGTTTGCGCCGATTTTTTCACAGAGATCCGCAATGACGTTCGCGTAGCTGATTTTCAACGCGAGAAACGAGTTGGACGCGTGCTTGATCAGCTCGGCGCTGTTGATGGTCGTGACCAGGAACTCCACTTTGTGGCCTGGCGGACAAGTTCCGTTATGCACCGGGCACCGGAAGGTTTTCTCAAGAATGGGGCGGTAAATCTCCCGCAGTTCCGAGGCCGACGACGGATCTTCCACACCCACGACGATGCGATCCGGATGAAAGAAATCTCCAACGGCCGTCCCTTCGCGCAGAAATTCGGGATTGGAGGCCACGCGGAATTTGATGCTGCTGTTCCTTGAATAAGCGGCAAGCGCGCGGCTGAGCTCCAGCCCCGTACGCGCGGGGACCGTGCTTTTCTCCACCACGAGTTTGGGAGTGCGCGCTTCGGCCGCAATTTGCCGGGCCACGTTGTCGATGGCGGAAAGGTCCGCCTCGCCGGAATCCTTTGGAGGCGTCCCGACGCAGATGAAGATGGCGTCCCCAGCGCGAATGGCCTCCCCGGCGTCCGCCGTGTAGGAGATCCGTCCGGCTTTGTGCGCCGACGAGAGGATCTGGTCCAGGTGCTCCTCGTAAATTGGCACCCCGCCGGCCTTGAGCTTGGCGATGCGCTCCCCGTCAATGTCCGTGCAAACGACTTCGTGCCCGGCCTCGGCGAGGCAGGCTCCCGTGACCAAACCGACGTATCCACAACCGATGACTGAAAGCTTCAAGACGAATTCTCCCGGGGGAATAGCTTCGGAGCGGCAATGGCGCTCTCCGTCGCAAAATACCAGCCTCCTATTGTGACCGAATCCCGCCGGAGGTACAAAGCGCTTCATAGGCTGCTGTTACCACGGGGGCTCAGCTCTGACAGTCGCCTCGGCACGGCATAGAATCATCACCCTTGCGTCTTAGGAACTCTAAACTTCAGGCCTATGGACAGCCCCCCCGCGCCTGGTTAGCTTGAAATCAGGGTCATTCTCCGGGATTCTCTCGAATTCCGCTCTGCGGAGGCAGATATGGGACGAATTCGTCTCGCCGGTCTATTATTCGCTCCTCTTTGCCTGCTCCTGTTCGTTTCTCAGGAGGCCGCTGCTCAGTCTCCGCGCGTTGCCATTGCTCCTGCTCCCGAGAATAGCGAGCCTTTTTCCGACCTGATGCTCCGCGTCCGGCCTCCGCAGCCAAAGCCCCGCGGGCCGGAGATTTTCTTCTGCGAAACGCCGGAGACCACCTGCCGCACCACGCAAGAAGTCTTTTCCCTTGCCGAACTTCGCGATCTCTACGTTTTTGTGGTTTGGCCAGGGGTAGCCGGCCAGCATGTTCAGACCGTTCAATTCTTTCTGCCGGATGGCAGCCTCTATGCCTCCAAGAAAACACAATTCATCATTGGCGGCGTTATGGCCTTCTCCGCAGCCGGCCCAGCCATCCAGAACGAAGTATCGCCGATGCCCCCCGCGCGCCATTTGACCGCCGACGCGAACAAGATTCACACAAAGGGAATTCCTTCGCTTCTCATGAAGAGCAGAGGGGATTCCTCCATTCTTACTGTGCTACCTGTGGGTGGCACCTTTATTACCCAGCGGAACCTCAGTGGGACCTGGGGTGTGCGCGTGCTTCTGGATGACCGTCTCGTGCTGCAATCCGCCTTCACGCTGATGCCACCTCCTACACCGGCTAAAGCGGCGGAACAGGCAGGGCCTGGACGATGAATAGGTCCTCCAACGCTTTGCGAGCCTATCTTGGCGTCGCTCTCCGCTATTTTCTCGCGTTGCTCCTTGTTTGCCCTGCGACACCGCTCCGTTCCGACGAGCAAACCGCGGTTACCTCCACGCGCGACGCGACCATCAATCAAGCCGCTCCGGCAACGAATAACGGTGCAGCCACGACGGTTTCCACGCACACCGCGCTGAATGCCAACCAACGGGCGCTAGTGCGCTTTGATCTCAGCACCACTGGCCTGAGTTCCAACACGGCGCTGAAAACTTCGACCTTGAATCTCGTCCCTATCACCCCGCTCTTCATTACCCGCAATCAGGAAGTGCATCGCATCACCGGCACCACGGATTGGACGGAAGCCGGCGTTACCTGGAACACGCGCGATGGAGTGCTCGCTTGGGCCAAGCCGGGTGGCGACTTTGATCCTACCGCGACCGCCACGCAGCCCTCGGGGACTTCTGCGGGAACGGCGGCAACCGTTTCCTTCAACGTCCTCAGCGATTCCACTTCGGCGAATATTCCGCAGGGCTGGATTAACGGAACGATCCCGAATTACGGGCTGCTGGTCAAAGATTTACTGGAAGATGGTAATACCTGGTCCTTCACTCGGGCCATCACCGTCACCGTTGGCGCCATTGCTCCGTTCAACGGCTATAACGGCTACAGCGCGCAAATCACCGGCTTTGACACGGCTACTCTGGTTACCAACGGCAAAATGCGTGCCGATTGCAACGATTTGCGCATCGCTCGCTTTGCCGCCAACACCTGGACGCAGCTCGACCGCCAGGTCATCAATTGCAATTCCGCAAACACTACCGTCTGGTTCAAGCTACAGGCGGATATTGCCGCCAACGGGTCTGACGCAAGCTATTCCTTGTTCTACGGCAACGCCAACGCTGGCGCTCCTCCGGCGAACCTGAACAACGTCTATCTGGCCTACGACAACTTTGACGCCGACACCTTGAATCAGCCGCCCGCTGGATGGACCGTGCAGGGCGGCGGGCCTTGGAACGTAGTCGCCGATGTCGGAGCGAACCGAATCCTCCGTGAGTCCAATAATGCCGGTAACAACCGGAATATCATTAAGTTTACTTCTGTCACCAACGAACGTGACGTTTTCGTGCAGGCCGACGTTCGCATGACCACAGCCGCAGGACTGGA
>Ga0207131_1115_pt1 | contig 14275 bp, 14 predicted proteins | sample Alteio_BWMinHeat_13_FD_153557 | JGI IMG/M metagenome (GOLD analysis project Ga0207131, IMG submission 153557) | Enriched cells from forest soil in Barre Woods Harvard Forest LTER site, Petersham, Massachusetts, United States -... | ecosystem: Environmental > Terrestrial > Soil > Temperate forest >...
ATCAGGCTCTCGGAGAGGCCGGCTTTGACGGACTGGATCACGGAGTCGACCGACGACGCCGCGGGCTTGGCTGCGGCAGGCTTGGCAGGCGCCGGTTTGGGGGCCGCCGCTGGGGGCGGGGCCTGGCCTAAAAGTACCATCGCCATGAGGCTCAGCGAGGCGAGTGAAACGAGTTTCATCGAAAGATTCCTCCAACCACTAAATAAGTGCTATCACCAACGATTATTCGGCTGGGGCGGGGCGGCGCACTAGGCCGCTGCGCCAGCTACTCTCTGCACGGTATTGGAAACAGTATGTAGGGGCTAGGGTACCGTGTCAAGGGACCTCCACAAACTGTATATGCGTAAACGGAGGGCAAAAAGCGTCATTTTAGGCAGGGGGCGGGAGAGGCGGCGGATTTTCCTTTTTTTTGAGTTTTTGCGCGTATATGATTTGGAGAGAAGCGGATTCCGGAGGAGGCCATCATGAATATCGGCGAGCGGATTGGCGACTATGAGATCGTGCAAGTCCTGGGAGCGGGCGGCATGGGGCAAGTCTATAAGGTCCGCAACGTGCTTTCGGACCGCATCGAGGCGATGAAGGTTCTGCTGCCGAATCTGGAGGGCGATCCGGGGCTGGCGGACCGGTTTCTGAACGAGATTAAGGTGCAGGCTACGCTCGACCATCCGAATATCGCCAAGCTGCATACGGCGATGAAGATCAACAACCAGTTGGTGATGGTGATGGAGTTTGTGGACGGCACTTCGCTGTCGACGGTTCTGTTACGCGGGCCGCTGCCGCCGAGCGTGGCTGCCGGGTACGCGGCACAGGTGCTGGATGCGCTGGCGTATGCGCATGCGCGCGGGGTGATTCATCGCGACATCAAACCGGCGAACCTGATGCTGGCGGCGGACGGGCACATCAAGCTGATGGATTTCGGAATTGCGCGGGTGCAGGCGGACAAGCGGCTGACGCAGACGGGGAGCACTGTCGGGTCATTGTTCTATATGTCGCCGGAGCAGATTAAGGGCAGCGATCCGGACGGGCGGTCAGATTTATATTCGCTGGGGATCACGCTGTACGAGATGGTGACGGGGCGGCGGCCGTTCGGGGGGGATAGCGATTTTCAGATTATGTCGGCGCATTTGGGGCAGGCTCCGATGGCTCCGATTGAGGTGATTCCGGGGATACCGTCGGGGTTGAGCGACATTATTTTGATGGCGATTGAGAAGGATCCGGCGGCGCGGTTTCAGACGGCGGAGGCGTTTCGGGCGGCGTTGGGGCATGCGTTTCCGGAGGCGGTGACGGCGACGAAGACGCTGACGCCGATGCCTGTCGCGATTCCTACGGCTACTATGATGCCTCCGCCTCTGCCGTTGCCGCCTACGGCTCCGATGACTGCTGCGAATACGCCGGCTGCGCCTGCGGCGGCGCCTTGGGTGGTTCCGGAAGCGGCTCCGCGGAGCAGGCGGGGGTTGTATATGGCGTTGGGGTCGATTGTGACGCTGGCGGTGTTGGTGGGGGCGGTTATCGAAGGGCCTAAGTTGATGCGGGGCGGGAAGTCGGATGCGCAGGGGGTGACGGCGAGTCAGCAGGCGGTTGCTACCACTCCTCCCGTGAGCGCTGTTCCGGCGGCGGTTCCGGATGCGGGGCCTGTGGCGCAGGCGAGTCCTGAGCCGGTGGCGACTGCGGCGCCTGCGGCGGCGAGTGCGCCGGTGATTACTCCTGCGCCGGAGCAGCCGTTCCGGCCGATTCCGCGGCGGGAGAGTTTTTCGCAGAATTCGGCTCCGCCGCAACCGGTGGCGCAGGCGGTGCCGGTGCAGCAGGCTCAGCAGGTACAAGCGGCTCCGCCAGCAGCGCCGCAACCGGTCACGGCGGCTACGGCTTCTCCGGAATTGAAGGAGCTGCGGGATAAAATTAACCGGGTTTCAGTGCGCGCGGCGGCGGCGCAGGCGGGGGTGCGGTCGATCGAGCAGAATCTAGAGCGACAGGGGTTGGGGCTGCGGGGGGATATTAAGGCGGCTGCGATCCGGTTGGATTATGTGTTGATGGAGGCGCGGGCTTCATTGCAGAGCGGGGATGTGCAGGGGGCGCGGCAGAATTTGCAATATGCGGAGGGGACGGCGGAGAAGCTGGAGAAGTTTTTGGGGCAGTGAGCCCTTAGGGTTCTTCGGGCGCCGGCTGCCAGAGTTCAATCTTATTTCCATCCAGGTCATAGATCCAGGCAAAGCGACCGTAGGATTCATTCATCCGCTTGTCGTCTATCTTTACACCTTCTTGTTTCAAGCGGTCGAGCAAAGCATCCAGGTCGTCGACGATGTAGTTGATCATGAACGGCTGCGTGGCTGGGAAATAGTCCGTGGAGGCGGAAAAAACGGTCCAAACCGTAACGTGTTCTTTTTGCGGGTCGTCGTGTTCGCGCCATGGAAGCATCGCTCCGTGGCCTTTGTCAGCGAGTCCAAGATGCTTCGAATACCATTCGCGCATCTGATCACGATTAGGGGATTTGAAGAAGATGCCCCCGATGCCAAGGATGCGCCCGCGCTGGTCCATTTTGAGATTATACAGGCTCGCTGCAACGGAGATTTAGCGCACTATCGGAGGGCCGCCCTCCCTTTATAATTTGGATATGTCTTCCGGCTTGCAGGCGCTGGCTTCGCCTGAGTTGATTGCTAAATATGAGGCGGTGATCGGGCTCGAGGTGCACGTGCAGCTTTCTACGCGCACTAAGATTTTCTGTGGGTGCCCGAATGGGTTTGGGGCGGCTCCTAATACTCATGTTTGCCCGGTTTGTTTGGGGCTGCCGGGGGCGCTGCCGGTTTTGAATCGCCACGCGGTGGAGCTGGCGATTGAGGCGGGGCTGGCGCTGCATTGCACGATCAATCCGAAGTCGATTTTTGCGCGGAAGAATTATTTTTATCCTGACTTGCCTAAGGGATACCAGATCTCTCAATACGACCAGCCGCTGGCGGAGCATGGGTATGTTGACGTCGTTGTGGATGGGGTCGCGAAGCGGATTGGGGTTACTCGCGTCCACATGGAAGATGACGCGGGGAAGAGTATTCATGATGGGTTTAAGGATTCGGACAAGTACACATACGTCGATTTGAATCGCAGCGGGACGCCGCTGATTGAGATTGTTAGTGAGCCGGATATGCGGTCGTCCGCAGAGGCTTACGCGTACTTGACCGAGATCAAGCAGGTGATGCAGTATCTGGATGTCTCGACTTGCGATATGGAGAAGGGACATCTGCGGTGTGACGCTAACGTCAGCGTGCGGCTGCGGGGGGCGGAGAAGCTGGGGACTAAAGCGGAAGTCAAGAATTTGAATAGCTTCAAATTTTTGCGGATGGCGCTGGATCATGAGATCGCCCGGCAGGTGGCGCTGATTGAGAGCGGAGGGCGGGTGGTGCAGGAGACTCGTCTGTATAATCCGGACACGGACGAGACCATTAGCATGCGCAGCAAGGAGCATGCGCATGATTACCGTTACTTCCCGGAGCCGGATTTGGCGCCGCTGCGGATTAGCGATCGCTGGCGCGAGAGTGTGCGGGAACGGATGCCGGAGTTGCCGGCTTCGCGGCGGCGGCGGTTCGTTGATGATCTGGGGTTGCGCGAGTATGACGCTGAGGTGTTGACTGTTACTCGCGCGATGAGTGAATATTTCGAAAAAGTGGTGGCGGCGGGCGGGGATGCGCGGGCGGCGGCGAATTGGGTTATGGGAGATTTGTCGGCGTTGCTCAAACAGGAGAATCGGGAGATTGAGGATTCGCCGGTTTCGGCTCAGCATCTTGGGGAGTTGGTGGCGCTGATCGCGCAGGGGAAGATCAACGGGAAGATCGCTAAAGACATTTTTCCGAAGATGGCGGTGGCGGATGAGGCTCCTGAGGTGATTGTGAAGCGCGAGGGAGTGGAGTCGATTAGCGACGAGGGGGCGCTGGGCAAGATCATCGATGAGGTGATTGCGGCGAACCCGAAACAAGTTGAGCAATACAGGGGCGGGAAGCAGCAGGTGATTGGATTTTTGGTGGGGCAGGTCATGAAGGCTAGCCGCGGGCAGGCGGATCCGGCGGTGGTGAATCGGATGTTCAAAGAGAAGCTGTGAGTGGTGCGCGTTATTTCATCGGCGCTCACTTTTTTCTACAAGTTTGTTTTTCCTTTGGGCTGGATTGCGGGGTTTGGCCTGCTTGCTGGGCCGCGTGATTTTCCGTGGCCCGTATTCGCGGTGATCTGGGTGTTCGGGAGCGTCGCTTTCTGCTGGGGCCTTGGTCGTCTCAAGAGAGTAGCGGTTGATGCTGATGGGCTAGTGATTTCCAACTACGTTCGCGAAGTGCGTATTCCATGGCGCGGTGTTTTCGACGCTAGGGGCGGTATGGGGTACCAACCTCTTATCACGGTCACTTTTTACAATGATATTGGATTCGGTACTTCTATCACCTTCATGCCGAAGATTAGGCGGCTGGGAACTTTTCAGGAACACCCGGTGGCGCAGGAGCTTCGCGACTTGATCCGGGAGAACCGGGGATAAGATGCCGCGGGTTATTTCATCGGCGCAGACGTTCATCGTTAAATTCATTCTGCCCTTTGTCGTGGTGGGGATGATGACGTTGGGCGCAGCGGCCGGCGGGCGTGGGATCTGGCCGTTCTTTTTTCCTTTGATCGTGATGGTGGCGGTTAGTTTTTATTGGTATTACTGCCGCCTTAAGAAAGTGATCGTGGAAGAAGACGGGTTGGTGATTTCTAATTTCGTGCGCGAGATCAAAGTGCCTTGGCGGGACATCGTCCAGGTTTCGGGGAGTCGCTGGGTTAGCACGCGGCAGATCACGATCACCTTGGATCGCGATTTGGGTTTCGGCACCTCGATCGTCTTCATGCCGAAGACGCGAATTCTGTGGCCGGGGCAGGAGCATCCGGCGGCTGAGGAACTTCGCAGCTTGATTCGTGAGAACATTTCTCACATATGAACCGGCGCACATTTCTTAAGACTTCGGCGGCTCTCGGCGTGTTGGCACACGCGCAGACGGGGCGGCGGGAGTTTCTGATTCGCGATGCTTACGTGATAACTATGGAGCCGGGCGCCGGTGACATTCCGGGCGGGTCAGTGCACGTGCGCGGCGGGGAGATTGTGGCGGTCGGGAAGAATTTGCGGGCTCCGGGGGCGGAAGTCATCGACGGGCGCGGGATGATTGCGCTGCCGGGATTGGTGGACACGCACTGGCATATGTGGAATTCGCTGCTGCGAAGTTTCGCTGGGGATGTTAAGGGCGAGGGGTATTTCGAACGGCGCGATCGCTACGGCAAGGTCATGACGGCGGATGACATGTACCAGGGGACGCGTTTGGCGGCTCTAGAGGCGATCAACGCGGGGACCACTACGGTTCACAACTGGTGCCATAACGTGCGCGGGTTCGGCTATGCGGAGCAGGATATTCGGGCGCTGAGGGAGTCGGGGCTGCGCGGGCGGTGGTCCTACGGATCTTTTCCTGGACAACCTCCGACGGAGAGTGTGAACATTGCGGATCTGGAAAAGCTGCATTCGAATTGGGCAGCGATGGCGGGCGGGTTAGTTGAGCTCGGGCTGGCGTGGCGGGGGCTGGGGAATTCTCCTGCGGTTTCGCGGGCGGAGTTTGACGCGGCGCGGCGGTTGGGGATTCCGATTTCTATGCACATTAGTTCCACGGAGCCTACAGTCGGGCAGATTGAGGCTCATGGCAAATCCGGGTTTTTGGGAAAAGACGTGCAGTTGATTCATGCGGTGTGGGCTACGCCTACGGAGGTCCGGATGGTGGCGGAGGCGGGGGCTACGGTTAGTGTGTCGCCGGGGTCGGAGCTGCGGATCGGGTATGGGATCGTCAACGCGGGGCAGTTTTTGGATGCGGGGGTGCCGCTGGGGATTTCTGTCGATACGGTGGATCTCACGGGCAATGCCAATCTGTTTGGCGTGCTGAAGCTGCTGCGGAATACGGAGAACGCTCGAGCGAAGGATGAATACAAAATGACGGCTCGGCGGGTGCTGGAGGTGGGGACGATTATGGGGGCGCGGTCGCTGGGGATGGACGCGCGGATCGGCTCCTTGAAAGCCGGCAAGCGGGCGGATTTGATTTTGGTATCGACGAGGAATCCGACGATGGGGGTGTTCACGGATCCTTCGCATATGTTGATTGAGGCGGCGGAGGAGGCGGACGTCGATACGGTGATGGTGGACGGGCGGATTTTGAAGCGCGCGGGGAAGGTGACGGGGCTGTCGACGACGCAGGTGATCGCGGACGCATCGACGGCGCTCGCGGCGATTCGCAAGCGCGCGGGGGATAAGCTGGATTAGACAAGCTGGATCAAACATGCTCAAACATATTGTGATGTGGAAGATAAAGGGCGAGGGCGCCGTTAAGCAGGAGAACATCCAGAAGGTGAAGGCGGCGCTCGAATCCTGCCGGGATGCGGTGCCGGGGATGTTGACGTACGAAATCGGTGTCGATGTGGGGATTGCTAACGACCCTTGGGATCTCGTTATCTATTCTGAGTTCACGGATCGCGCGGCGCAGGACGCTTATCAGCAGCATCCCAAGCATCTGGCGATCAAGCCGATCGTAGCGGCGCTGCGGGCGAGCCGGGCGGCGGTGGATTACGAGGCTTAGGGCGCGCTCGACACCTTAACTTCTCTTCATTCGCGGTTGACCGATTCTACGCTATCCTAAGCGGTTCCATGTTGGTTTACGCTGTCACCATCTTTTTGAGTGCCTTCCTGCTGTTTCAGGTGCAGCCGCTGATTGCGAAGTTCATTCTGCCATGGTTTGGGGGCTCGGCTGCGGTGTGGAGCGCGGCGCTGTTGTTTTTCCAATTGGTGCTGCTGGCCGGGTATTTCTACGCTTACATCGTGATTCGGTATTTGAAACCGAAGCAGCAGTTCTGGGTGCATGCGGGATTGCTCGCGGTGGGCTTGGCTACGCTGCCGATTATTCCTTCGCCGGTGTTTAAAGCTACTGGCGGGGGCGATCCTACGGCGCGCATCCTCTTGCTATTGGCGGCTACGGTGGGACTGCCTTATACGCTGCTCTCGGCTACGAGTCCGCTGCTGCAGGCCTGGTATGTACGGGCCCGGCGTGGGGCTGTGCCTTACCGGTTGTTTGCGCTTTCGAATTTCGGATCGATGCTGGCGCTGTTGAGCTATCCGACGCTGGTGGAGCCTAGGATGGCGCTGCACCGGCAGGCTCTCGTGTGGTCGTGGGGGTTTGCGGCGTTTGCGGCGGTGTGTGTGCTGGCGGCTTGGCGCAGTAAAGACGGCGTCGATCTGGCGCGCGCGGAGAGTGGGGACGCGGCTGCGCCTGCGCTTTCGGAAAAGTTTTTGTGGATCGGGCTGGCGGCTTGTGCTTCGATTTTGCTGCTGGCGGTGACGAGTCATTTGACGCAGAATGTGGCTCCGATTCCGCTGCTATGGGTGGTGCCGTTGAGTTTGTATCTGCTCAGTTTCATTTTGTGTTTTGAAAGTGACCGGCTGTATCCGCGATGGTTATTTTTGCCGCTGCTGGCGGTGGCGCTGGGCGTGTTCACTTGGGGGATCACGCTTTACGAAGGCAATGTGCCGATCAAGCGGTTGATTGAGGCGCTGTGCGGGGCGTTGTTTGTGTGCTGCATGGTGTGTCATGGGGAGTTGTCGCGAAGGCGGCCGCATCCGCGGTATCTGACGCAGTTTTATTTGATGGTGTCGGTGGGTGGAGCGTTGGGCGGGCTGTTCGTCGCATTCGTTTCACCGCGGTTATTTCGCGATTACTTGGAACTGCCGGTGGCGATGGTGGGGTGCGCGGCGCTGGTGACTTGGGTGTTGTGGCCTCGGGCGCTGTGGATGCGGGCGGGGCTGGTGCTGGCTACGGTGGGGTTTGCGGGGTATTTGGGATACACGGCGATTAAGAAAGACCGGTTGTATGTGCGGTCGGTGCGCAATTTTTATGGCGTGATGCATGTGCGCGATGACGCGGCGGACGAATACGGGGTTCCGGCGGAGCGCGTGTTGGTGCATGGGACCATCGACCACGGGACGCAGTTGAAGGAAGACACTAAGGGGCGCATCACAACTTCTTATTTCGGATATACGTCGGGGATCAATCGGGCGATACGCGGGCTGCGGAAAGAGCGCGGGGCGCTGCGGTTGGGGATTCTGGGGCTGGGCGCGGGGGTTACGGCTACGCTCGCTAATGCGGGCGATACCTTGCACTATTACGAGATCAATTCGCTGGTGCCGGATGTGGCGTCGCACCAGTTTGGGTTTCTGAAGGGGTGTCCGGCGCAGGTGCAGATATTGATGGGCGACGCGCGGCTGGTGCTGGAGCAGATTCCTAGCGAGAACCTGGATTTTCTGGCGATGGATGCGTTTTCTAGCGATGCCGTGCCCATGCATCTGCTGACGCGGGAGGCGTTCCGGTTGTACTCGCGCCATTTGAAGGCGGACGGGGTGCTGGCGGTACATATATCGAACCGCTATCTGGATTTGAAACCAGTGGTCGCGCAGGGCATGACAGACATGGGCTGGCATGGGCGCGTGATCGAGGACGATGGCGTGGATCAACCTTATTACACCGGGACCACTTGGGCGATTCTTTCGGCCAACGAAAAGTTTTTCGACACCACGTACTTTCAGGGCGATGGCAGCAGTATCATCAAACCGTTGTTGCCGAAGGCCGGGTTTCAGGGCTGGACGGACGATTTCAGTAACATCATTACCATCATTAAATAAATGACCCTCTACGCAGTCACCATTTTTCTGAGCGCGTTTTTGCTGTTTCAGGTGCAGCCGCTGATCGCCAAGGCGATTCTGCCGTGGTTTGGCGGGTCGGCCGCGGTGTGGAGCGCGAGCATGCTGTTTTTTCAACTGCTGCTGCTGGCGGGGTATGCTTACGCGCACGTTTCGATTCGCTTTCTGAAACCGCGGGTGCAGATGTTGGTGCACGTGGCGCTGCTGCTGGGGAGTTGCGCGCTGCTGCCGATTTTGCCATCGCCGATGTGGAGGCCGACGCAGGTGGGGGATCCGACGGCGCGGATTTTACTGCTGCTGACGGCTACGATCGGGCTGCCGTACTTTTTGTTGTCGTCGACGAGCCCGCTGCTGCAGGCGTGGTTTGTAAGGCGGACGGGTTCGGGGGTGCCTTACCGGTTGTTTGCGTTGTCGAACTTCGGGTCTATGCTGGCGTTGGTGAGCTTTCCGTTTTTAGTGGAGCCGCGGTTGGCTACGCGGCAACAGGCTTATTCGTGGAGCGGCGGATATGTGGCGTTTGCGCTGCTGTGCGCGTTCACCGCTTGGGTTAGCCGGAGTGCCCGTGTGGATGCGCCGGAGCAGGTGGCGGCGGATGCGGAGTCAGGGGAGCGGCCGGGATTTTGGCAGCTTTTGTTTTGGGTATTCCTAGCCACCTGCGCTTCGGTGCTGCTGGTTTCGGTGACGAATCATATGAGCCAGAATGTGGCTCCGATTCCGCTGTTGTGGGTGCTGCCGCTTGCGCTGTATTTGTTGACCTTCATCTTCGCGTTTGAGAGCGACCGGATTTATCAGCGGTGGCTGTTCATTCCGCTGCTGGCGCCGGCGCTGGCGGGGATGGCTTACATGATTTACGCGGAGGATGGGAATTTCAACATTAAATATGCGATTCCCGGGTACGCGATCGGGCTGTTCATCTGCTGCATGTTCTGTCACGGCGAGCTGGCGCGACGGCGTCCGGCGCCGCGGCATTTGACGTTGTTTTATTTGATGGTGTCGCTGGGCGGGGCGCTGGGCGGGATTTTCGTCGCGCTGATTGCTCCGCGGGTGTTTCATGTTTACTGGGAGCTGCCCCTGGCGATGGTCGCTTGCGGGGTGCTGGCGCTGTTTGCGGTGTGGCGGCGAATGGCGAGGCTTTACTGGATTGTGCCGGCGGTGGTGGTAGTTTTCCTGGGCGGGTTTGGATGGTATTTGTTCAAGCACTACCGGGCGTTTCTGGCGGCGAACCATTGGCCGATCGTGCTGTGGACTGGCGCTTTGCTGATTATGTTGGCGGCGTGGACTTGGCTGCCGGGGCATTGGGCGGCGTGTGCGGGTCGCGCGCTGGTGGTCGCGGGGATCATTGTGCTGTCGTGGTATTTCGTCGCGCAGGAACGGAAGCTTTCGAAGAACCTGGTCCTGCAGGCGCGCAATTTTTATGGACCGCTCGAAGTGCGCGACGATTTGCCTACCGAAGATTACGCGGAGCGGACGCTGCTGCACGGGACGATTAATCACGGGTCGCAGTTGCTGGATCCGGTGCTGCGCTATGTGACGACTTCGTATTACGCGAAGAAGTCGGGTGTGGGGCGGGCGATGACGGCTCTACAGGCGCGGGGGCCGGTGCGCGCGGGGGTCATTGGGCTGGGGTCGGGCGTGTTGTCGAACTATGGGCGCAAGGGCGATTACTTTCGCATTTACGAAATTAATCCGCTGGTGGAGCGGATCGCGCAGACGTTGTTCACGTTCTATCCGCACTCGCCCGCGGACAAGGGGATTTTAATGGGGGATGCGCGGTTGACGCTGGAGCGGCAGTTGGCGAATGAGGGTCCGCAGAATTACGACATCCTGGCGGTGGATGCGTTTTCGAGCGATGCGATTCCGGTGCATCTTCTGACGCGGGAGGCGATTCAGCTTTACTTCAAACATTTGAAACCGGAGGGCGTGCTGGCGCTGCATATTTCGAATCGCTATTTGGATTTGAAGCCGGTGTGCGAGGGCGGCGCGGAGGCGGTGGGGCGGCAGGCGTGGACGGTGGAGGATGAGGGCGAGGATGCTAGCTATCTTTCCTCGTCGACGTGGGTGCTGGTGACGTCGGATCTTGCGATTTATAGCGGGAGTTTTTTCAAGGACGCTTATTCGTATCAGCTGGGTCCGACGAAGGGGTTTCGGGCTTGGACGGATGACTATAGTAATTTGTTTCAGATATTGAATGTGAAGTAGGGAATATACTGGTTAGCAGGTGAGTTGTGGCTGCTGAGTACATAGAGGACCGCGAGAACAACTATTTCATCTGCGGCTCGCGTGTGTCGTTAGACTCGGTTGTGTACGGGTTCCTGAATGGGGAATCGCCCGAGGCCATTCGCGATAACTTCGCTACTCTCAGCCTGGAGCAAGTTTACGGAGCGATTGCTTATTATCTGGCTCATCAGGTTGACATAGACCGGTACCTTGAAACCAAGCAGGAAGACTTCGAGAAGGCTCGCCATTCGCAGATCCATGTTTCGAACGGCTTGCGGGCGCGCTTGTTGAGCGCGCGTGAAAATCTGACTCGCCGGCCGTGAGGCCCCGCTTTCTCGCGGACGCCGATTTGAACCGCGCGATTGTCAGCGGCGTCAAGCGACGGGCACCGGGAATCGAGTTTTTGACAGCACAGGCTGCTGTTCTCGATTCTCTGCCGGATTCCGATGTCCTTGCGTTGGCTGCCCGCGATGGGCGAATTCTGGTTTCGCATGACTTCGGGACTATGCCGCATCACTTCCGCAGGTTCGTAGCGACGCAATATAGCGCCGGTGTCTTTCTGATCTCACAGAGTGTGCCAGTGGTGGTTGCGGTGGAGACGCTGTTGATGATCGCAGAGGGTTCAGAAGCAGAGGAATGGGAAAGTCAGTTGACCTATCTGCCGCTGTGACGGTCTAACTCAACGTCAACAGAGGCCTGGTGTGGGCGCTGCGATGGAGGGCTTTGGCGAGGCGGCGGATGCCTTTTTCCCAGTCGGGGAAGAGGTCTACGTATTGGGTCTGGTCGGAGATGCGGCGGGGGACGGTGCATTCTTCGAGACGCACGGGAATGATGAAAACGGCGTCGGCGGGCTCGGACAGGGGGCGCTTGCGGGCGCAGTCGAGGGCATAGCGGAGCTCGCTCTGGAATTGGCCGCGTTTCAGGACGGAGCGGGGGGAGAAGCAGGCGATGAAAATATCGGAAACCTCTATGGCTCGCTCGATGGCGCGGGGCCAGTTTTGGCCGGGCAGGAGTTTGTCTTTGTCGAGCCAGGGGGAGCAGCCGGCGGCGCGCAGGGCTTCGCAGAGGCGGCGGGCTGGGGCTAGGTCTTCGGCTACGTAGGCTACGAAGACTTCGGGGCGTAGTTGGGGGAGGAACTCGTAGCCTCCGGAGGATGCCTGGAAAATTCCAAGGCCGTCGATCTCGACCGATTGGCCGGCTAACAGGGCTTTGCGGAGGATTTCGGATAGCGTCTCGTGCTCCGTCATTTTTGCTTTTCGGATTTGGGTTTCGAAAGCAGGCGGCCGACGCCGGGGAGCTCGACGGGCTGTCCTTGGCGGAGGGCTTTGAGGATTTTGCGGACCATTTCGTCGACCTGGTCACGGGCTTGGGCGGTGGAGACTTTGTTCTGCCGGGCTAGCTTGCGAGCTAGTTCTTCGCGTTTCATACGGTTACTCTAAACTGGCGGGTCGGTTGCGGAGCCCGGATAAAGGAGTTAAGGCCAACAATCTACAGAAGAAATAGTCGCATCCTGGGTGTGACTGATATGAAGTAATTTTAACCTCGGCTTAAGGCTTACTTCATGTCTGGCTGGGACTATAGAGGCTGTTCGTGACGGCTTCGAGTCGTCCACATAATACTTAGGAGAAATTTACACATGAAGAAGATCATGAGCATTATGCTCGGCCTCACGCTCGCCATGGGCGCCGTCAGCTTCGCTTTCGCGCAGGACAAGACGGACGATACCAGCAAGAAGGAAGGCAAGAAGAAGGGCAAGAAGAAGGACGACAAAAAGGACGACACCAGCAAGTAGTTTTCTTTCTCGGATTTTTTTCGAGAGATCTTACCGCGCTGCGGTTGCTCCCCTTGGGGGGCGATCCGGCGCGGTAGTTGTTTTTTAGAGGAGAATTTTTCGGGGGGCGGCGGACTTACTGGAGAGATGTCCGATCCTCTCGTTCTGCCTTTGGCCGCGGTGGTGTGCGGGATTCTGCTGGGGCGGGCGCTTTCCTTTTCCAGTTTTGAGGCGGGCTGGCCGGTGGTGGTGTTTTTGGTGTTGGTGTTGCTGGCGGGGCGGCGGCTGCGGCGGGGGTGTGTGCTGCTGGCGCTGATTTTTGCCGGGGCTTTTGCGGACGCCTGGCACCGGCCGGGGGCGCGGCCGACGATCGATGCGGGGTCGCGGGAGACGGTGGTGCTGGCGGGGTGCGTGGTGGAGCCGTCGGTGCTTTCGCCGGGGCGGCAGCAGTTCACGCTGGAGCTGGCTAGCAATGCGCGGGCGCGGGTGAGTTTGCCGCTCGACGATGACGTTCGGCCGCAGAGGCTCGAATACGGGCAGCGCGTGGAGATTGAAGCGCGGGTGCGGACGCCGCGTAATTTTAACAATCCGGGGTCGTTCGATTACGCGGGGTATCTGGCGCGGCAGAAGATTTATTGGACGGCTGGAATGACGCGTGGATCGGTGGCGCGGGTGTTGCCGGGGCGGTGTGGGTTGCGTCCGATGGCAATGATTTTCGCGCTGCGGGGGGCGGCGCTGGATCGTATCGAGCGGTTGTATACGGACCCGTACACCTCCGGCATGATGGAAGCGATGCTGATTGGGGAGTCGTCGCAACTGCAGAAGATTTGGACGGAAAACTTCCGGCGCACGGGGACGTTTCATGCGCTGGTGATTTCGGGGGCGCATGTGGCGGTGCTGGCGGGGGTGCTGTTGTTCCTGCTGCGGATTTGCTCGCTGGGGGAGATTCCGGCACTGGCGCTGACGGCTGCGGCGGCTTGGTTGTATGCGTTGGTGTCGGGGTTTTCGCCTCCGGTGGCGCGGGCGGCGGGGGGATTCACGCTGTATTTGATCGCCCGGTTTTTCTTTCGGCGGGGGCGGGTGTTGAATTTACTGGCGGCGGTGGCGTTGGTGTATCTGCTTCTGGATCCGGGCGAGATGGGGGACGCTAGCTTCCAGTTGTCGTTCTTGTGCGTGGGGGCGTTGGGCGGGTTGGCGGCTCCGCTGCTGGAGGCGACTACAGCGCCGTTTGCGCGCGGGCTGCGGGAGATCGGGAATTCCGAGAGCGATGCGTATCTGGCGCCGAGGGTGGCGCAGTTCCGGGTGGAGGTGCGGCTTGCGGCGGAGACGCTAGAGGCTTGGCTGCGGGTGCCGGTGCAATGGTGCGCGGAGGGGCTGGGGCTGATGCTGCGCGCGGGGATTTTTGTTTACGAGATGGCTCTGGTGTCGCTGGCGATCCAGATCGGGCTGGCGCTGCCTATGGCTGTCTACTTCCATCGCATTTCTTTTACGGGGCTGACGGCGAATGTGATTATCGTGCCGTTACTCGAGGCAGCGGTGCCCATTGGATTTCTGGCGATCTT
>Ga0207131_1117_pt1 | contig 14209 bp, 13 predicted proteins | sample Alteio_BWMinHeat_13_FD_153557 | JGI IMG/M metagenome (GOLD analysis project Ga0207131, IMG submission 153557) | Enriched cells from forest soil in Barre Woods Harvard Forest LTER site, Petersham, Massachusetts, United States -... | ecosystem: Environmental > Terrestrial > Soil > Temperate forest >...
TTTGGAGTAGCATGGCAATGGTCATGGGTCCGACGCCGCCGGGTACAGGGGTGATATAGGCGCACTTAGAAGCCACATTGGCAAAGTCGACATCGCCGACAATCAGATACCCATTTTTTTGGGTTGGATCATTGATCTTATTAATTCCGACATCAACGACAACTGCACCTTCTTTGACCATATCGGCTGTGATGAATTTGGGTTGACCGATAGCGGTAATGATGATATCTGCGATTTGGCAGAGGTTCTTTAATCCTGTGGTATGTCTGTGTGCGATCGTTACCGTTGCATTTCCGCCGGGAGCACTTTGTATGAGAAGGGCAGCCATGGGTTTGCCGACAATATTGCTTCTACCGATGACAAGAACGTGCTTGCCTGCAATTTCGATGGAATAACGTTCCAAGAGAACTTTGATTCCCAGGGGAGTGCAGGGGATGAAGCCGTTTGTTTCTCCGATGAGCATCTTTCCTACGTTGTAGGGATTAAAGCCATCGACGTCTTTGTCGGGAAGGATGGAGTGGGTGATATGGGCTGGATTGATATGACTTGGTAGAGGAAGTTGAACCAGGATGCCATCCACCAGGGGATTTTCATTTAATTCGCGTACTTTCAACAACAGGTTTTCTTCAGAAATCACATCGGGTAGCTCAATCAAGATGAATTGGATACCGACTGATGCGCAGGCCTGGATTTTACGGCGGATATAAATTTGCGAGGGAGGGTGCTTTCCAACGAGGATTACGGCTAAGCAGGGGGGGCGCCCTGATAGCAGCTCGATTTTAGCTTTGATTTCCTGTTGGATTTCTTCTGCAACCTTTTTCCCATCGATGATCATGCTTAACCTTTGGAGATCTGAACACAGCCTGTACTCACGCAGATGAAAATCTATCATAAGAAAGGAATTTGCACAAAATTGAAAATTCGTGCCAAAATGAGTGAAAAAAAGGGATGTTCGCGTTACTCTAAGGGAAAAGGAGTGGGTCTATGCGGTCTTTTTTTTGGATGATGGGGACGTTATTATTTTCCACAACCGGGATAGCGCTCCCCACCGTTGTACCAGATCCTATTCCGTGCTACCAACACTTGGCTACACATTTTTTTGCCCCTGAAATCGTTGATCAGAGTTTAAGTTTGTATGGTGTGCGTCAGGAAATATGGGTTCCGATTTTTGAGTCGATACAGTATAGAAATCTAGGTATTCCTGAGCGCATGAAAAGACGTACGGCGTTTATGGTCCCAAATCCACTTGAATATCCTATGAATCGTGCAGTAACGGGTGAATTATTGAAAAAAGTTCTTTTTGAAGTGTTGGTAGAAGCATTGGTTGAAAATTATGCAGGGGATGTGAATGCGCAGGGAATATTTGAATATATCCTATCCCAACAGCGAGCAGCTTTTGACCGTTGTTTTGGGCATGGATCAACTTTGTAGATTTTAAATATGATAAGAAAGAGGAATTTATGAAACGATTTCATCATTGTCTTTGTTGTTGTATTACTGCATTGATCACCTCGCCTTTAGCCGCTGATACAACTGAAACGGTCCTCTCAAATTCGATGAAGTGCACGAAAGAAGAGTTGATGAGATCTTTTCCTGAACAGTTGGTGGAATCGATTTTAATCAAAGCAAATATTCCGAAAGATAAGTCTGACGCCATTTCAAAGGAACTTGCCGTAAAAGATAAGGATTTGGCAAGGATAATAGAGGAAAAAACGACGAAATTGGAACCGAATCCCATTCAAAATTTAAGCCAAAGGGACCAGGCGATTCGCATTTATCGTGAAACGTTGTATGAGGTCTTTGCATCTGTATTAAAGGCTCATGGTATCAATGATGATGATCAGATTCAAAAGCTCCTAGATGAGTTAGGAGAGGCGAGGAGCAAACTTTTCATTGAATGTATACGCAAACAACCTGCAAGAAATTTCGATCCTTCCGCAGGTTAGCCCAAGTATCCAAAAAAATTATCGTTATAAGGTGAGTTATAAAAATTTATAGCGCCTTACCAGATTTGAATATGCCAGCAGCGGGAAGGAAAAGGCAATTAATGAATAAATTGCACCTTGGAAGGGAAGGAAAAAGAGATCGCTGGCCGCCCATTCCCAGGAAAGAGTAAAGGATTTGCCCATCAGCCAAAATATAACAACTTGAATGAGTGCTGACAGGGCAGAGAAACAGAAAGTCATGACGGGCAGAGTGCGGAACTTATCTTCGAAAAAGTGCTTTTTGAATCGGTAAATAAAAAAGACTGCAATGCAGTAATTCAAAGCATAGATTCCCAGGCGTGTTTCAGCAGAAAAGAGATCGATGATTGTTCCGCAGGCAACTGCCCGCCATAAACAGTTGATGAACGTATGGCGATAGATGCATAGGATCAGAAATGGGGCAAAATAAAGAATGTGCCAATAAGGGAAAAGAAGGGGAAAGGTCAAAGCAAGAATCGTAGAATATATGAAGAGCACTTTTATTTATTAAATACTCCCTAATAAGCTCCCCTGGCAAACAACATCGCAGGGATTGTCATCGCAATAAGCTTCAAATCCAATAAAAACGATTGATTCTCCACATAATATTCATCCATCTTAACCCGCGTTTCGTAGGAAGGCACATCGCTTCTACCGTAAACTTGCCAGTATCCGGTTAACCCAGGTCGAATGGACAGAATTTTGTAGGCTTTAACGTGATAATATTTAGTCATTTCTTCTGATACTACAGCACGCGGACCAACAACGCTGAGATTTCCTTTTAGTACGTTCCAGAATTGAGGGAGTTCATCCAGTGAGGTTTTGCGCAAAAATAGGCCAATCCGGGTTATTCTGGGATCTTTCTTTAATTTATAATTTTTTTCCCATTCAATTTTCAATGCAAGATCACTTTCTAATAGTCCTTGTAGCAGTTCTTCGGCGTTCTCATGCATGGTTCTAAACTTATAACAGCGGAAGGGTTTGCCGCTGCGGCCGATGCGCTCATGGGAATAAACGATCCTTCCAGGTGAAGTTGCAAAAATTGCTACTGCGATCAACAAAAAAATGGGTGCGCCGATAAACAGACATAACAGGCTAAACAAAATGTCAAAGCCCCTCTTCATTGGGATATGTCTGATTTTACAATCCAGCGGCAATGACAAGGGGATTGTGGGAGAACAAGAGGAGTTGATAGTCTTAGCTTCTTCCATAAAAAAATACTAGTGCTTATTTATGCAATTAGGGACCTATGGCTTATACATTCTTTCCTGTCACCCTCTTAACTCACCCTTCTGATCACAAAATCTGCTAACGCTTCCAGTCGAGATGTGTCAAGCCCAAGAGGCTTAAGGGATTGGGTTGCTTGATTGTGAAATTTGGCAGCATACATTCTTGCTTGATCCAATCCTAAAATAGAAATAAATGTCGATTTTTCATTGCGGATGTCAGAAGAGAAGGCTTTGCCATGCTTCGCTTTGCTTGAAGTAACGTCGAGAATATCATCAATGACCTGGAAAGCGAGTCCTATGGACTCGCCGAAATGTCTTAAAGAATCAAGCTGTATAGGAGTTGCATTGGCTATGATGCCGCCGAATTCAACTGCCGCAGTCAAGAGAGCACCTGTTTTATTTCGATGTAAAAGTTGGAGGGTTTCAAGGGGAATTTTTTTTCCTTCGCAGGCAATATCCATCACCTGTCCTCCAATCATTCCATCGCCTCCGCTGCGCCTTGCCAGGGTGGCGATCAATTGTACCTTCTTGTCTGCAGGGAGGTGTGGATCGGTTGCCAAAATTTCAAAGGCGTAAGTAAGAAGATAATCGCCGGTTAAAACCGCGTGTCCTTCGGAAAATTTTTTATGGACTGTGAGTTTGTCGCGTCTGTAATCGTCATTGTCCATGCACGGGAGGTCGTCATGAATCATGGAATAGGTGTGGATGAGTTCCAGGGTGCAAGCGGGCGTTAGCACATAGCGAGGATCAATTCCAAACATGGCTGCGGTTGCAAGGGTTAGAATGGGGCGAAGCCGCTTGCCGCCGCCAAGGAGGGCATAGCGGGACGATTCAAACAACTCCTGATAGTGACCTCGTCGTTGTGGGACTAATCTATCTAATTCATTTTCAATGATGTCAGCTTGAACTTTTAAGTAGTGGGCAATGTCTTCTGCTGTTTTCATACTGAACTTTGGGTTTTTTCTTCTTCAACAGAGGCATATGTGGGGAGACGTCCGATGCTAAAATAATCAAATCCGATCTTTGCCATCTCATTGGGATGATACTGATTGCGGCCGTCAAAGAAACCTTTTCCTGTCATCTTCTGCAAGAGGATGTCGAAATCAAGAAAACGGAATTGTTTCCATTCTGTCATGAGGACGATTGCGTCGGCATTCGTTGCTGCATCTAATTCATCGTTGCACCACTTAATTGAGGATTCATTTTGTAGAAGGATCTTGGCCTTAGGCATGGCGACGGGATCGAAGGCGTGGATGACAGCGTTGTGTTTGAGGAGGTTTTCTATCAGGACCAGCGAGGAGGCTTCGCGCATATCGTCGGTATCGGGTTTGAAGGCGAGGCCTAATATTGCGATTGTTTTTCCTTGCAAACCTCCTTTGTCGGCGAAATAGGCAGCGAGTTTTGAACCCATGATTTTTTTTTGATTGAGGTTGACATTTTGAACGGCCTGTAAAATGGAGAATTCGGTATCAAACGCATCGCTTTGTGCAATCAAAGCACGAATGTCTTTTGGCAGGCATGATCCGCCAAAACCGACTCCTGGATATAGAAATTTATTTCCAATCCGTTCGTCTGAGCCCATGGCTTTCCTGACCCAATTGACATCTGCGCCAATTTTTTCGCAGAGGGAGGCGAGTTCGTTCATAAAAGAGATTCTTACGGCTAGCATGGCATTAGAGGCATATTTAGCGAGTTCTGACGAAAGGATGTCCATCACGATCAGACGGTCGTGATTCAGCATAAAAGGAGAGTAGATTTTTTGCATGACTGCAGCGGCTCTGGAATTACTAACACCTATGATGACGCGGTCGGGCTTCATAAAATCTTGAATGGCATTTCCCTCTTTGAGGAATTCAGGATTGGAGACAACGTCGAAATCGATACTCAGATTTCTTTGTTTTAATTCGGCTTCGATGATATTTCCAACTCTTGAGGTTGTACCTGGTGGCACGGTTGATTTGGTGACGATGACGCAGTAATGGAGAATGTGGCGTCCCAGTTCAATTGCAACAGCTTCCACTTGTGCAGTGTCAGCGTGGCCATTGTTGCCTGTGGGGGTGTCAACAGCGATGAAGCAGGAATCGGCTTGAGGAATGCATGAGGAATAATTGGAGGTGAATGACAGGCGACCGGCATGAACATTGCGTTTGATCATTTCTTCAAGGCCGTGTTCGTAAATGGGAATGATTCCCTGGTTCAGGGAATGGACGCGTGCGGCGTTGATGTCGAGACAAACGACATGGTGTCCCATTTCAGCGAAGCATGTTCCGCTGACTAGTCCGACATAGCCTGCGCCAATCATCACAATTTTCATATTTGCTCTTACCCCTGCTCCTGCCCGTGCCCGTGCCCGTGCCCGTGCCCGTGCCCGTGCCCGATTAGGTATAAATAAATTCGCATATTCAAAACACCAAATGATACTCGATCATGAGTTTGCATTCAATGGGAAAGAGCTCAAGGGGTGCAATTAAATCTGAGGGGATGAACCCTAATTTCCCGCCTATTTTATAACTAGGCACTATTTAACCACCTAATAGTCATAATGTTGAATATTATTTCAAATTAATCTTGCGCTTTTTCGTGGTTATAATTATAACGATGTATTGATCGAGGAGATTATGGGTTATCGCGTTCATCAAATCAATAAGCAGACTGGTGTTACATATGTCTATGAGGCCGTCTCGGTCTGGGATAAGGAGAAGAAGCAGTCGCGCAACAAGCAGGTTTGCATTGGCAAAGTCGACCCTAACACAGGCGATTTCATTCCATCAAAACGCTTAGCACCACAGCAAGCTGCTGTGAGGGATCCAGCTGTGACGGCTTCAGCGGTGATCACAGGCTCGACTTTAGGCTTCTTATAAAAAATAAGTGCACATTTTGCAATACCAGAACCTAACCTTAAGCAGCAGATAGCTGCTCGATGATTTCCTTTAGGTCTCTATCCTTTATTTCGTTATTTTTGTTGAACCTGTGCATATACTTTGTCCTCAACGTCTGTCCACGCCTACCCATTCTGACACATGGTTCCAGTTGTGTTTGCGCGCAAGGCCCAACGGGCCGACATCTCATAGCCCAGGCCGCAAGGCCTGGGTAGGCAAAAAATGCCTCTGAGCCCTGTAAGGGCGGCATAAAACCGACCGCGCCTTTAGAGGGTGTTGACAAACTCAAGCGGCCTCTGGATTGCGTGAAAGCTCTCGCGGATGAAAAATCGGAGCCAGGTTAATATTTTTAATATTGACCTGGCTCCGATTTATTCATCCCCGAGGCTTTGACGCAATCCAGAGGGGCTTGAGTTTGTCAACACCCTCTTAGGCCCAGCTCAATGTCTTTGGATCGGACCGGCCTATTGAGCAGCGCGAGGAGTCTGAAGGCGCAGCCCATTTTATGCCGCCCTTACAGGGCTCAGAGGGGTTTTTTGCTTACCCAGGCCTTGCGGCCTGGGCTATGAGATGTCGGCCCGTTGGGCCTTGCGCGCAAACACAACCGGGACAATGTGTCAGTATGGGTAGGCGTGGACAGACATGGACAATGTCACTGTTCTTCTACTGAGATCTCTCAGTTTAATTGCACCCAAGCAGCAATTCTCTCTTGACTGCCCAATACCTTGTCACTAAAATAAATCTGAATCAAATCTTTCTGTTTCTTTAAAATCCGGAACATAACCGCTAATTTTCGGAAAATATCAGGAGTGTAACTCCTGATTTTATGGACGTCAGTATTGATGAGATTCAAAAGATTCCACTTTTATTGGATGAAGTGCATTGGTTGATTGAGAATTCATCAGCCTATTTTTGACCTCACTTTTTCTCCTTTAAGACCTGCTGATAATCAGTTTCAACCATGATTTTAACCAATTCCCCAAAAGAAGTTTTCGGCTTCCAGTTCAACAGCCTCTCCGCTTTGTCAGCTTTCCCCAACAACAAATCGACCTCGCTGGGACGATAAAATTTAGGATCGATTTTTATCACGATCTTTTGAGACTCCTTGTCCATGCCATACTCATTAACTCCTTGGCCATGCCACTCAATGTCAATTCCCAATTCTTTGTAAACAAGCTCGACAAATTCGCGAACCGAATGCGTTTCACCCGTGGCGATGACAAAATCCTCGGGATTATCCTTCTGCAATATTAACCACATGGCCTCGACATAATCCTTAGCATAGCCCCAATCACGCCTAGCGTCTAAATTTCCTAAATAAAGAACATCCTGCAATCCTAATTTATTTCGGCAGGCCCCCAAGGTGATTTTGCGGGTAACAAATGTCTCCCCACGTAAAGGAGATTCATGGTTAAATAAAATCCCATTGCAGGCAAAAATTCCATAAGACTCCCGATAATTGACTGTTATCCAATACCCATAAAGTTTCGCTACACCATATGGAGAACGTGGATAAAATGGAGTCATTTCTGTTTGCGGCGTTTCCCTAACCAATCCATATAGTTCGCTAGTGGATGCCTGATAATATTTAATCTTTTTTGTAAGGTTCAAAAGCCTTATCGTTTCCAAAATTCTCAATGTCCCTAACCCATCTACTTCGGCAGTGTATTCAGGAAGGTCGAACGAAACCCTCACATGACTCTGAGCAGCCAAATTATAAATCTCATCAGGTTGAATTCTCTGAATCAATTCATAAATGCTCATGGAATCTGTGAGATCACCATAATGTAAAAATAAACGATTGTTTAAATCTTTTTGATCGTGAAGATAGGAAATCAAACGAGAGGTATTCGGCACTGACGACTGCCTAATCACTCCATGCACTTCGTAATTTTTATTGAGAAGGAATTCGGCTAAATACGCGCCATCTTGCCCGGTAATGCCAAATATAACTGCTTTTTTTTGTTGGTCAGTTTCAACTTTAGACGTTTGGTTGTCGGCTTGCAAATTGCCAACACTAAAAATCACTGCCGCTATAAGTGTAAGAAAATTTATCAACATTTTCATTGCTTGGTTGAATTTTTAAAAGAGTTTGTATCCAGAACTTTTTTATAATCTGCTTCGATCATTAATTTGACAAGTTCTAAAAGCGAAGTTTTTGGTTTCCACTGAAGAATTTCATGAGCTTTATCGGCCTTTCCTAAAAGGCGATCAGTTTCAATAGGACGATAGTATTTCGGATCAATTTGAATGATCGTTTCTCCTGTTGTTCGATCAATCCCATATTCCTCGCTTCCGTTCCCTTTCCATTCAATTTCGATACCAAGGGTGCGATAAGCCAGTTCGATAAATTCTCGCACGGAATGCTCTTCACCTGTGGCAATCACAAAATCGTCAGGCTGCTTTTGCTGTAGCATAAGCCACATCGCCTCTACATAGTCCTTTGCATAACCCCAATCCCGCTTAGCATCTAAATTTCCCAAATGAAGCACATTCTGCAAACCCAATTTATATCTGCAAGCGGCAAGTGTGATTTTTCGCGTCACAAAACTATCGCCTCTCAAAGGTGATTCATGATTAAACAAAATGCCATTGCAGGCAAAAAACCCATAGGATTCTCGATAATTCACAGTAATCCAATAAGCGTAAAGTTTAGACACTCCATAGGGTGAGCGAGGATAAAATTCTGTTTCTTCTGTTTGAGGACTTTCCCTGGAGCGGCCAAAAAGTTCGCTGGAGGATGCCTGAAAAAATCTTATCTTATTGCCAAGTCCTAATAACCGAATGGTTTCTAATATACGAAGAGGACCCAGAGCGTTAATTTCAGCAGTTTCTTCAGGTAAATCAAACGACACTTTTACATTTGATTGAGCTGCCAGATTGTAAATTTCATCAGGACGAATATTTTGGATAAGCTGTATGAGATTTGAGTTATTGGTGATATCTCCAGTGTGCAAAATAAAGTTGGGATGATCGATGAGGGCATCTATCGATAAATTTGTCATCTTTCTGGCTACGCCGTGAACCTGATAATTCTTGTTTATCAGAAACTCAGCAAGGTATTGTCCATCTTGTCCAGCGACGCCAAATATGAGTGCAATTTTTTGGCCGTTATGTAAACTAGTACTCTCCGCCTGTCCTGCAATGGCCTTTGACAAGTTTATCGCCATTAAGAAAAAAACAAAAAATACAAATTTAAGCATTTAAACCTTCTCGATTATTTTTCAGAAGAAATGCGATTAAAGTGCATCATTTTTTCAAATTGCTCCTTATAATATCTGTTCTTTTCAGTAAGGTCGGGCACTGGCCGTGATTTATTCTCTCTTAAAAGTTTCTCAATAGATGGGTAGGTTGCCTTAAATTTTTTTATAAATTGCTCTTCAAAACCTGGCATAAAGCGCCCTGTCGCAGACTGGTTCGAATAAGTCTCAGCCAAATGCTCAGAAATGATTTGCCTCATCTTACTCTCATGCTGGTCAAGATAGGAATGATTCATCTCTTGCTGCCTGAAACTCAAAGAACGACCAGATTTTTGTTTATCATTTTTCTTATCCGATTCAAGTTCCTCATAATATGCAAATAATGTATCGCAACAACGTTCTTTTAGTTCTTCAGCCTGTTTACACAGAGCTTTGAGGTGACTTTCATAAATATCCAACTTAAATTCACTCGGTAAGTTCCACAAAGACAAGTCGCTTTTTGGATTCAACAATGTATCCACGAGAACCTGCCGATAGTGTTCCGATATTTTATGCTGATTAAGTGTTGAAACATGCCTTATGAAATCATGCACAAAAGGGTTACCCTGCGATGCCTTGATGACGAACTCCTCTAAATCGTTGTAATTTAAATGATCGTCTTTTTCCAAGAACCTGACGGATTTCAATACATCAGAACTCCATCCCAAATCATCCAGTGAAAATTGCCGAGGAACCTTCTTCATTTGCATCATGAAATAAATATGATTGGCGAGTGCAAGGGCTCTTTTTTCATCTTTTGGAGTTAAACGATCATTCGTGCTCGTCCAACCGCCTTGAACAAAAAATGGAGAAAGCTTTTCTTGTACAACGCACCTTCCTAAAGAATCCATACCGCTCACTGAAGGCATATCTTCCGTTTCGATATTTTGAATGTTATTTACCAAACGAAAGCCGAAATGACTATCTGCATTTTTTTCTTCTAATAGTGTCACAAAGCGATTGGAAGGAACACTTACAACAAAATTTGGATAATCTTTTAACGCGAAAGTTCGGTTCTTTCCATTGGATGCTGATTTAATTTCTTCTCCCAACTCCAATGCCTTCCCATTGCATTCAATGGTATCTCCAGGCTTTAATGATTTCATCAAACGCACCTGCACCCGATCATCTTTTTCCATGATCTTGCAACCATTCTGACTAAGCCAATGAAGAAGATCCGGTAAAGTCACACTATGGTAGCCTTCTATATCAATAATTTCGATCACTTCAGTGATGATTTTTATAAAATCCGAAATTGAAATATCCTGCTTATTCAGACCCTCAATCCAGTCTTTTAATTGGCTATATTCCGAAGGATTAAAATCATTCAACTCGCTCAATCTGGCAATCAGATTAATTGGGACTTCTTGCTGCATCACCGATTCCATTTGTCCTTTCAGCGCATCTTTTTCAAGGGCGGTATAGACATCATGATCCCATAATACAGAATTGGTACCCACAATACCGGATTCCACTAATGGTTCGCGAATGATGGCATCATCATCTTTTTGATTAACAACTCGTTTTCTCAAAAATAATGTCCAGAATGGATCAGACACGCTTCTCAACCAAATCACCTTATTCTGCAAATTTTTGATCTGATAGCCATCTAAAGGCTTGGTCACACTTTCAAAAATTTCATTGACTCGAGTTGTTAAGTTGGTGTTTGGATTTTCTTTAAGTACGTAACTGTTAAGGCGAGCTTTTTGCTGTTCAAAAACTTGTTGATCGATTTTTTTATTGTTCCCGATGACACGAATGGAATGAACGATTCGAGTAATTCTTGCAAGATAGGCCTCCTGAACATCTTCGGGAAACCATGTGTTTATGATCAAGTCGAGCGTCTTTTTCATTAATGCTGTTTGATCCGAAGGATAAATCAAACGCCAAAATCTGTGAATTGTCTTGATAATGAAACCCGTCCAACAATTTTGAAAACAGACAAAAAATGATGTGGCGTATAGTGGCAATTTGTGCAATTTGCTGACAGCGGCCTCGTTAGGCAATTTGTCGTTTGACGGCATGTTGTGCAGCGCCGTATAGATTTCACTTAAGCTTAGCAATCGGTAACGTTGAAAAATTTGAAACATAGTTTTACTTTATATTTATTTTTTTTTATTTAGATGAGTAACTTTAGTCCATGCAATGCTTTATGAATATATTCTGCCCTACGATGAGGGAGCTCTTCGTGAGTCACCTTTAGTCCATAGTGGCACTGCAGATGCGCCCTGCGGCAAGAAAAGAGCAATGAATTCAGTGTAATATGTGAGGTCCCATTCAGCCATTGGAGATCTAACCCCATCTTCAATAGGCTGATAGCCTGCAAAGCCTCCACCGCTTCGATTTGATAGGAGTGCATTAATATAGCGAAGGCGCGGCTGACCTTATCCTTGATTTCAGCAACTTCAGCATCGCTACCTTTCTTAAGCTGCTGCCGGATACCTTTCTCTTCCACGGACAGTTTAGTGGCTATCGTGCGCAAAGTGGAAAGGATGTTTTCTTCGGTAACGCCCAAGGTATGGCTATTGTGGAAAGCGACAATATCGCCGATCACTTCCCTCGGATCGCCTTGTAATCCGGTACGGGTTATCCACTCTTCGACAGTATTTTTTACAACACTCTCAAGACGGTTCGAATGGATTAATGCGGGAAGATGCAAAAAAATTGTAACGGTGAAACCTGTGCCGCATTGCATGGGATCGGATGTCAAGAATCCGAATTTGGACGAAAATGAGAAATTTGCAGAGGGAGCAAGCTCCATCTCGATTTTCACCAACTGGTCCCATGATTTTTCCAGATCTTCTTTTACATCGATCTTTTCTAGCAGGATGTGGTCTTTCAAATTTAATACAGCCAGGAATTCTCCCGTTTTATCCAGCACAAATGCTTCTCCGACATAAGCCTGATGAAACCCATGGCTAGATAAGAAATGCTCCACAAGGAACTCTTTTTCCATGGGTGGCATGTCTTCAGCACGTAAGAGCTTGGCTTTGTCCAACTGCGCACTGGATAAAATTTTCTTTGTGATTAGTGCAACGATTTGTTTCCGCTTATCAGTCGCCAATTTGCCAGGAAAATTAAATTTTTCCAAATTTCTGGACAACGTCAAAGTCGAGCCAAGCCAAACATCATTATCATTGTTATTCCAGGGACTTCCATTGCATATCAATGAATGGTCACTCTTTTCCGGATGACTCATCTTTTTTTTCCTCGGCCTGATCTGTGTGATTAACATCTTCGGTTAACGCTTTGATCTGATCCCTTAACATGGCTGCCTGTTCATAATCTTCTCTGTTCAACGTCTCTTTTAATGCTTCATTTAAAGCCAATAGCCTCGATGATGGATTGATGGCTAATGTTTCTCCTGGAGCTCTGCCAATGTGAATAGGGACGTTCTTTTTGCCGGGCAATATTCGCAAAGGTATGTTCTGTGTTCGTTGTAGCTCTTGTAAAATGACATCTTCAAATACAGTGTAACATTCAGGACACCCCAAACGATGTCCTCTCTTGATCTCTTCCAGCTTTGTTCTGCAATTCCCACATTCTAGCCCGGCATTTCCAGCCTGGTTAGCTACCAAATCGGCCGGATTTGTTCCATGAAGTTTTTTCTGCAATTCAGGGCAATCTGCACACATCACAGTATGCGTAATCGATTCACCTACAATTTCAGTATACCAAACAGCGACAGGTTTTTTACATTCGGAGCACTCCATGGGACGGTCGCCCATTTTGCTTTCGTTTTTTTTGTCCGTCATGATATTCTAAGGCTCACTGTTGATCGAATCTTAAACTACGTTATAAATAATTTTAGAACAAAAATCAAGGTAGATTTCATTTCTTTTAATGATTCTAAAGAGGCAGTTGCAAAACTCGGAGGCTTATGGCGCTAATATTTTGACACAGAATGAATTAGATGCAAATTTGACATACTCAAATCGAGTAGGCAAATTTGCATCTAATTCATTATGGATCAAAAGATTAGATGCCATAAACCTCCGAGTTTTGCAACTGCCTCTAAACCTTACTTTTTACCTGGAGGCGAATATGATAAGAAAAATATTGCTTTTGAGCACACTATGCACGGCATTTTTGTCCGCTGAAGTGAGGGTTTTAGTTTTTTCCGGAAGCACGCGAGAAGACTCTGCCAATAAAAAACTCGTTAAGGAAGCAGCACGATTGGCTACACAGATGGGCGCGAAGGTCGCCATCATTGATTTGAAGGATTTTCCCATGCCGTTTTATGATCGCGATATAGAAGAGAAAAATGGCCAGCCTACGAACGCCAGTCGGCTTCGCGAAATGATGATACGCAGCGATGCGATGATTATTGCGACACCTGAATATAATGCGTCGGTTTCTGGAATCTTAAAGAACACGCTGGATTGGGTTTCGAGAAATGAAAAGGGACAGCCCTCACGCGATGCCTTTAAAGGAAAGCGTATTGCGATCATGAGCGCAGCGCCAGGAAACGGCGGAGCCGAAAGAGCGCTCAATCATCTCCGCTCAATTATTGAGGACATTGGGGGAACTGTTGTAGGAACACAGGTCAGCGTGCCTGATTCATACAATGCCTTTGCACCAGATGGCTCACTAAAAAATGCTCAGTTACAGGAAAAACTCAAACGGGAGATAGAAGAGTTAATCACACCGTGACAGTGGCAGTGACAGTGGCAGTGGCAGTGACAGTGACCATGACTGAACCGTGTCCTCAATCCGATAGGGCACGGTTCGGTCTCGGACACGGTCTCGGTCACGCACGGACTACGGGTAGCCCAAACGCCGCTCCCGGTGCGTAGAGGCTGACAGGAAATAGCTGACGGGATGCTTTGCTGCGGTAAACACTCCATTGTGCGTGACACTTTGCTTCTATCGTGGTTTTTGGCAAACTTTTGAATTTT
>Ga0207131_1118_pt1 | contig 14192 bp, 8 predicted proteins | sample Alteio_BWMinHeat_13_FD_153557 | JGI IMG/M metagenome (GOLD analysis project Ga0207131, IMG submission 153557) | Enriched cells from forest soil in Barre Woods Harvard Forest LTER site, Petersham, Massachusetts, United States -... | ecosystem: Environmental > Terrestrial > Soil > Temperate forest >...
ATGGAAATGCAACGTAAGATTTTTATTCTAGAAAGTGAATTAAATCGTTATAAACATGCAACCTTCAGGGCAACTAACAAAGTGAAATATTTGGAAAAAAAGTTGTACTCATTAAAAGGGTATGTGAGTCGTGAAAGACAAAATATAATAGTTAATCTGCGCAGCATGCTTAGTTTGTGATAATAAATACAGGTACAGTATGTCATTAGGTCTAAAAAAAATAAGTTTAGCAGCGAAAATATACTTAATGTGCGGGGTATTAGTAGTTTTTAATGTGATCGTTCTAGGGTACTTATATGTTGGAATTGCGAGTGGAACTACCTTGGTTGGGAAACAAAGTACCGCGGTGCAGAAACAATACAAATTGGTTAGTACGCAGAATAATTTATTAATAGAGCAGCGCGCTATAGTACAAAAACGCAAGTTAATTGACGATATTTTGCAAGCCTTTACTGCGGACCGCTATTGGTTATATGATTTACAGGTTAGTTGGTTGAACGAGTCGGAAAGCAAGGCAATTGCTGCCCAAGGACAAATGACCAAATTGTTAAATATGCTTGAATTAACCGAGCCAGTTGCTACTAAACAATTGCGCGACAACATGGCGTTATTTAACAATAAAATGTTGGAAGCGGTAGATGCGTATGTGGTTGAAAATAGAACTTTGGGCAATTCAATTATTGCCACCGCTAGAAATGATGGTTCTGCGATTGAGATGCAGATCCGTAAATTGTTAGATGATACTAGCAATAAGGTTACTAATTTAACTCAGCAGATCCAAGATAGTGCAGATCAAATAGTTGTGGTTGCGCAGCAAGTCCAGTATTTGGCTAATGAGGTTAAAACGCGGAATGATTATTTAAAATTAGCAGCAATTTTTGTGGGTGCCTTAGTGGTGTTTTCTTGTTGCATTGCTGCAGTGGTATTAACGCGACTTATCTCTTTACCAATTAAAAAACTCTGTGAAACGATTACGTATATTGGAAATTATTCAGATCTGACACAACGGATTGAGGTTCGGTCTGCAGATGAAGTTGGCCAAACAGCATTAGCCATAAATGCGATGCTCGAGAAGTTTCAAACAATTTTGCAACAAGTTTCTGGGTCGATTAAGGAAATATCTACCGAAGCTGCAAGCACTACCGATATAATGCAAAGAACCAATGCGGGCATTATTAAGCAACAAAAAGATCTTGAAGTTGTAGCGACATCTACTAACGATATGGCAGTAGCGGTGAAAGAGATAGTTGCTAACACACAATTGGCGGTTACTGCTGGAAAAGAAAGTTTATCTGAAGCTGAACGTGGAAAATTAGTAGTTAGTGCGAGTGTGGCGGTAACGCATGAATCGGCAGCTGAAGTTAAGCAAGCAGGGGAAGTAATCCATAAATTAAGCCAAGCTAGTAATAGTATTGGCGTGATTATTGATTTGATCCGTGATATTTCAGAGCAGACTAATTTGTTGGCACTGAATGCCGCAATTGAAGCTGCACGTGCTGGTGAAGCCGGGCGTGGTTTTGCGGTAGTAGCCGAAGAAGTACGGGCCTTGTCGAATAAAACTAAAGAGTCGACGCAAGAAGTGCAAAAAACTATTCAACGCTTGCAATCTTGGGCTAATGAAGCAGTGAGTGTAATTGGAGACAGTATTCACAAAACTGATGCTGGAGTCGCGCAAGCTAATTCTGCAGCAGAAGCTTTGGACAATATTATTCACGCCATTGAACATATTATGGGTTTAAGTGATAAAATTGTCGTAGAAGCGCATGAGCAAGCCAAAGTTACAAACAAGATCAATAAAAATATTGTTGATATTAGTTTGATTTCTAAGAACACATTGGGTGCTGCGAATGATACAGTAATTTCATGTACGAGTTTAACTACTTTGGCAGTAGCATTAAAAAATCTTATCGCGCAATTTAAAGTTTAACATTCAAAAAAATATGAACTACAACGATAACCAGTTTGGATGTTTCGGATGTTAATGCTTATGCTACCCTGGTTTGGTTGACAGTCTACAAAAATGATGTAGTATGTATAATATTGTTGTAGGTTATGACTTCAATACAAATTGCATTATTTAAAAGGAACCTTAATATGGAGAGCACGAAACTCAAAGTAATAACTGTTACTTCTGTTCTGACAGGTTTATCCTTGGCTGGTATAACCTTGCCAGGAATTGCCTACGCGGAAAGAACTCAAGAAGCAGACAGCATCGCGGAAGCATTTGGTGAGAAGAGCTTCCATAATTTAGAATTGCGCTTAAGGCACGAGCGGGCAAAAGATAGAACTGCATTGCCATTAGAAGGTTTTGCAGCTAGTCCTACAGTTGGTGTTGCTGGTGGTCCAGCAGGTCCATTAAGGTGGTCGCAATTAACTTCATTGCGCACCCAATTAACCTATGGCACAGGATCAGTATGTGGAACTTCTGCTCAAACAACCATGACTAATGTCAGTGCTTACTTTCGTTCTACTAAATACAACCCAAGCGTTGGCAATATAACAAATAGAGCGGCGTATACGGTTATCAACGAACCAAGTGGCACGGCGATGAACGAGTTCTGGGTACAAAATGACAGTATTCCAGATACTAATGTTAGAGTTGGTGATCAATTTATTACGTTAGATAATAGTAGATTTTTTGGTAAATATAATTATCATCAAAATCCACAAAGTTATCGCGCAGCGACTATAACTAACAGCTCGCTAATGGATACTACGATTATTTATGGTTATGTTAGCGATATTTTGAATAACATGACCACTACTCGTCAGTCACAAAGGCGTGTAAGAGAAAATACCAATTTATTGAATATTAATTGGCATGGGGTGGATTGGGGTAGTGTCAGCGTTTATGACTATATGATGAAGGATAAAGATGCAATAGCAATGCGTTCGCAACTTAATACGGTAGGTTTCGTTAATTACGAACACTTCTCTGCAAATACTTACGGTATCCGTTTTGCAGGTGACACCGATGTTAACTGTAGAGATGTAAGCGTTAACTATGAGCTTGAATATGCGCGCCAAAAAGGTAGATACAACAATCCAGTTAGATATTCTGCTAGATATTGGGTTGCTGGCGTAGGGGCAAGTTTAGAAGGCTTCAGCGCAGGTTTACGTTATGAAGTGCTAGGCGGGCAAAATAGGGTGAATGATAAACAATTCAAGACCCTAGGTGATAAGCATGAGTTCCTTGGTAATGCCGGTGTGTTTACTTTAACTCCACAGGCAGGTATTAAAGATGGCATGTTGCGCCTTGGCTACTCATATGATGAACAATGGCACTTCCGTATTGATGGGCATACATTTAAAGCGCAAAGTGGTAGTAATAAATACGGTAGAGAGTTGGATCTATGTGCAAGATATGACATCAACAAGAATTACAATGTTGGTTTAGCATATGCTAAGTTCAAAGCTAAGTCAGGTAATACTGCCTCAGCAATTGGAACCGCACTTGGTGATATGACTAGGTACTGGTTAACCTTGGGTGCAAACTTTTAAGGTTGGTTAGAACTTAGAGCGTTGATAGTTAAAACTGGCAGAAGAGATTCTGCCAGTTTTTTTTGTGCGGTTTTTGCCGTTCAACCGTCTTTATTTAGTTATGCCGCTGCGGAAAGACGGGTTCAAGTCGTGGATGCCGCAATAACCACTGAGGTAGGGTAGGCGATCTCTGCGCCATTAGCGCTAATAATGGCATAGGTTTTAAATAAGATGTCTTCCAAGCTCTGCAGGTATTCTAACTTGGTAGTTTTATTCACAAAGCACCACAGTAAACACTTCAACGTGGACTCACCAAACTCAGTAAAGCTGACATGCACAATGTCTTTTTGATCCACATCTGGGTGATTTTTTAGCATGGCTTTTAATTCAGTAATTATATTAGGTAGTACTTTAATATCAGAATAACGCAGGCTGATAGTTTCATGGATCCTAAAATGGGAGCGCTTGCTTTCGTTGATCACATGGGTTATGGCAAAAGTGGAATTTGGCACATACATAACGCGGCGATCTAGCATCCGTATTTTGGTCGTGCGCCAGCCTATGTTGCTGATTTTACCAGTAATATCTTTTTCTGGTAATTCAATACTATCATTGACTGAAAATGGGCGTTCAACATATAACATGGCACCGCCGAGGAAATTGGCGATCATTTCTTTAGCTGCAAAGCCCACCGCGATACCGCCAACACCACCAAGTGCTAAGACACCAGAGATAGGGATCCCAATGGTGGGTAGAATGATTAATGCGCCTGATAAGTAAATAATAACCCGGCTTAATTTGCCTATAGCAAGGGTAGAGGTTCGATCCACTCTAGCGTGTTTCCAGCGCTGCTCAAGAATTTCATTTTCCGTGCGATTTATAAATCTATTACCACTCCAAACTAAAATTAAGATAATACCAACTTTGGAGGAGTGTTCGATTAATTCAGCTAGCGCTGGTTTATCTACCCCGAATTCCATAATGTGTAAACTGATGGTTATGGCCATTAGCCAGATCAAAGCGGTTATTGGCTGATTAACGGCATAAAAAAATACATCTATGGCGGTGATTTGGGTAATTTTGATTTGTTTGGTTAGTCTAGCGAACAGTTTTATCTTAGCTTTATTTATAATATAGCCTAGCACCAGTACTAGGCATACATTTAGGCTGGATAACAACGGCCAGTGGGTGTTGGTAATTATTTTTTCTAGGGACTCTAGGCTCATATTATTCCATACAGGTAAAAATAAAGGTGTTGATTTTTTATTAAAATTATTATAACATGTCAGAAATGCAAAATATACGTTTAAACCATAAAATCAATATCATTCCTCGCATTATTATCGGCTGAAGCCGATATACCACCTCACACATCTAAAATTTAGCGTAATAAAACTGTAAAAATTCATAAAACGTATGAGGTTATATATGTTTGCACAAAATTTAACAAATACACGTAAATATTTGCCATATTTTATGTGTGGGTTCCCGGTATTATTTTTTGCGTATCAATTTATTCTGCGGCTATGGCCTGGATTAATGATGCAGCAGATCATGGCGCAGTTTTCTATTGATGCCAGTCACTTTGGGGTGCTAGCTGCGTTGTATTATTATGGTTACGCAGGAATGCAAATTCCGGTGGCTATTTTGTTAGATCGCTTTAGTGCCAGGTATGTGATCTGTGTATTCGCAGTGCTATGTGGTGTAGCTACGCTTACTTTTGCTTTTACCAATAATTGGTATGTGGCATGTGTTAGTAGATTTTTAGTTGGGGTTGGATCCGCGGTAGGTTTTTTAGGGACGTCGAAAGTGATCTCCGAATGGTTTAGCCGCGATCGTTATGCAAAGATGATCGGATTTTCATTTACAGTTGGTTTGCTGGGAGCTATCTATGGAGGTAAGCCAGTAAATTTCTTGATAGAAAATTATAGTTGGCAAAATGTTACCATAGTTTTGGCGTTAGCTGCGATAGTAATCGGGGTTAGTACCTGTTTGGTATTACGTACCAAAAATAAGCAGCAGCCAGCAGTGACAGATCGTAAGTTTAAAGTGGCTGATTTTAAGGTATTTTTGGCTTCGCCGTTCGTGTGGACCTTGGCAGTTGCCAATTTACTTATGGTCGGAGCATTAGAAGGCTTTGCGGATGTTTGGGGCGTGCAATATTTGGTAACTGCACATGGAATAGTGAAGGGTGATGCTGCTCAATTGGTCTCCTTTATATTTTTCGGCATGTTGTTTGGTGGCCCACTATTAGCGTTGTGCAGTAAAAAATTGGGTAACTATGCAACTATAAGTTTATGTGGTGTCGGAATGGCGCTGCTATTGCTAGTTATGTTGTACGGAAGCCAATTTAATTGGTGGTTGTTTGCCAGTTTGTTTTTCTGTATCGGTGTAATGTGCTGTTATCAAGTGATCGTGTTTGCTGCTGGTGCAGACTTGGTGTTGCCACAATACCTAGGTGTGATGGTGGCGTTTTTAAATTGTATTAACATGCTGGGTGGTTCATTCTTTCATACGTGCATCGGTAGATTGATGGACTTATTTTGGAGTGGGGTTGTTAGCGCTGATGGTTTAAAACAGTATGATCTGGTTGCGTATAAATACGCGATGGGAATTATTCCAGCTTGTGCGGTAGCTGGTGCTCTGCTGGTTGCGTTAGTTGGGATGCAGCTTCGGAGTAGGCAGCATGATGAGTTTGAGCTTACATCAGCCAATACATTGTACCTATCGCGGTTGGGGATGTGAGCTAGCGTCACTTGGCTTGTTCAAAGCCGCGATAGTTTCCTTAACATAGTTGGCAATTTTTGTCTTTAATGCGACATCTGCTACCACATTTTCTTTGGTAAGCCGAGTTTTGGTAAATGGATTTTCCTGTTTGGTATCTAAAGCACGCAACAGCCATGCTTCTTCAAATTTTATGTCTATGTGTGCTGCATCATGGACTGGATTAGTCATGATATTGCCGCTTAATTTACAAATATATTTTTCCGGAATATCTCCAGAAAAATTTGCAGCTTCTAATGACGCGGCATTTTCTCCGGCGGCTGGAAGCGGAATTGGAGCTGCAGAAGAGGTGTCATATAAACTTGCGTTTAATAAGGCATCTATGCCTATATCAGGAATGAAGTTGAGTTGAGAAAATATTCCGCGTCGCGATAAAGTTGCCATGCTGGGACTAAAGAGTAATTGTCCATTTGCGTTGAGTAGGTACTGATTATTGTGCTGGCGGTGGCGCCTTATTTCGTAAATTTCACGCTGCACGGCTGCAAGAGTATCATAGATGTTGACCTGTCTTGGTGCTTGCGCTGGTATAGGCGCTTGCTCTGTATTTGTTGCTTGCTCTGGTATGGATGTTTGCTCTGCTCTAGGCATAGGCGCGGTTGCTATATTCGGTGCAAACATGGGGCCAGAAACCGGCTCAGTTGTTGTCCTAGGTGTACGTATCATGCTAGGCATTGGTGTTATCGTTGCCGCAGTTGCGGGCGGTAAGCTTAGCCTATGCCAAATGCTGGTCATAACTTCATTATAAAGTTCAGTCACCGTAGGATTATTAAACATAGAATTAGCCAGGTTAAGAAGTTGATCTACATCTCTGGGGTGTTGTTCCCGACGTGTTACAGATCTGCTCGCGACATTATGGCGATAATTATTTAAGCGTATGGCCTTTCCAATATTTCTCCGAATATCGGTATGAATTTCCTCCAGGTTGCTAAAGGTGTTTATGACGTTGAGCATACGTTCAAAATTACGAATAGTTTCTTCAGGGGTGGTTATAAGGAGTGTATAACTAACTAAAGTGTGCACATAAAAGGCACAGACATTTGCACGTAGCATGGATTGTTGTAAATTATAGTGAACTGCTGCATTTTTCATGGTTGCCATTATTTGTATACCACCATCGCTATAACCATATAAAGATAATTCTGTTATATTGGCATCAGTCATACGGTTAATATAAGTTACAAATTTACTAATCCGACCACTTGGTGTATAAATAGATGCAAAGTTGCCAGAGCGAGTCCACATAAAATACCTCCTTGTAAAATTAGTGTCATAGCAATGTTAGCATGAACGCAGTAACTTAATCACTATTCAATTCTAAATCCGCAATTGGATTACTGTGCCGCTCCGGATGAATAACTTCATCGATATAGCCAGTTAAATCTTCCTGACTCATTTTATATGCACCAGACCAATCTTCTGGCTCTGCCACCTCCGTTGCCTGAATCTCGCGCCAGGTAGCGCTATCGAGCTCTTCGATGTCACCGTTGAAGTATTGAATATCAATACAGTCGTCATCCTGATCGATACCGACTACCTCGAATATTTCTGCCATCTCTGGGCTTCGATACCAGACGCCAACATCTGGCGGTGCACTTACAACTAACATACGCTGCTCCTCAACATGTTCCACAACTGGTATAAATATAAGTCATTAGAAGAACAAAATTCCAGACAGGCTGCATATTTTAGTACATGGCCGGTGGCGCGGGGACCCGGCCCCTACATTTATGGGTATTAATTGATACTTCTTACGTGTAACATCGCTATAATAGAAGAATGATTTTTAGAGATTCTTAATGGAGTAAGAATGGATTGCATATTATTAATAGTGATTTCAATAGCTGTATTGTGGGGCCTATGTATTTTACAGGTTGCTAGCTGGGTATGGTTTCTGGCACTAGTAATCGCCGCCGGAAGTTGGCAAGCCAGTAGCCTGCTTTCATCTCTAGGAATGGTGATATTGTGGAGCGTGGTAGCGCTGTTGACTGTTGCTTTATTCTTACCGGTAGTGCGACGTGCGTGGTTTAGTGGGTTAGTATTGCGCTGGTTTAAAAAAATCTTACCACCAATGAGTAACACCGAGCGGCAAGCCATTGAAAGTGGTGATGTTTGGTTGGAAGGGCAGCTATTTCAAGGTAGACCAAATTGGCAAGAATTATTGGCCTTGCCTGTGCCGCAATTAACTACCGAGGAACGACGGTTTATTGATCAGCAGGTCACTACTTTGTGTGCCATGCTGGATGATTGGGATATAACGCATAAACATTTGGATCTGGAGCCAGCTACTTGGACATATTTAAAGCAGGAAAAATTTTTCGGTCTACATATTCCAACTACCTATGGTGGCTTAGGTTTTTCGGCGTTAGCGAATTCAACTATCGTGCAAAAAATTGCAACGCGGAGTTTAACTGCGGCGGTGACAGTGATGGTGCCAAATTCTCTGGGACCAGGGGAGTTATTGTTAAACTACGGTACCGATCAACAGCGGCAGCAATATTTGCCTGGGTTAGCCAGTGGCAAAGAAATTCCATGTTTTGCGTTAACTGGAGTCGAGGCTGGTAGTGATGCCGCTGCATTGCAAGATACTGGGGTTGTTTGTAAGGGGAAGTTTGGCGGTAAAGAAATTCTTGGCGTGCGTTTAAATTGGAATAAGCGGTATATTACTTTGGCGCCAATTGCGACTTTGCTGGGGTTGGCGGTAAAGTTATATGATCCTGAGGATCTGTTGGTGAGCCAAGTCAGTGGTGCAGGCAGCTGTGCAGTGAATCAAGCCAGCGGTGCAGCCAGCTGTGCAGTGAATCAAGGCAATGGTATAGCGCAGCAAGCTAAGACTTCAGCTCAAGCACGTCCAGCTGATGGCGAGCTGGGCATCACCGTATTTTTATTACCGACAACTTTAGCGGGCATTGAAATTGGCAATCGGCATTTACCTTTAAACCAAGCATTTATGAATGGCCCAATCCGTGGTAAGGATGTATTCGTGCCGTTGGAATACATCGTGGGTGGTGCAGCGATGATAGGGCAAGGTTGGCGGATGTTGGTGGAATGTTTAAGCGCTGGGCGTGGAATTTCTTTGCCAGCGCTGAGTACTTCTTCTGGAAAACTTAGCATGCGCATGGCTGGAGCATATGCTGCAGTACGCAAGCAATTTGGGATGCCGATTGGTAAATTTGAAGGAATTGAGGCAGCATTAGCGCGGATTGGTGGTTATACCTATATGCTGGAGTCGATGCGGCTGTTGACTTTAACGGGGATTGCGCAAGGTTTTAGGCCAGCGATTGTTACTGCTATATCGAAGTATCATATGACAGAAATGGGGCGGCAAGTTATCAATGATGCCATGGATATTCATGGTGGCCGCGGTATTGTTATGGGGCCGCGAAATTATTTGGCGCGCGCTTATCAGGGGATCCCGATTAGTATAACAGTTGAAGGTGCTAATATTTTAACGCGGAATTTAATAATTTTTGGTCAGGGCGCAATTCGCTGTCATCCATATGTAAAAGCTGAAATGGAGATTGCTAATAAACCGTTAACAAAGGCAACGGTTGCTGAATTTGATCGAACACTACTAGCGCATATTAGTTATACGATTAGTAATTTTGCGCGGTGGAAATTTCATACGTTCACCGGATTTCGTTTTTCTAAAACTATAGTTGCTAATAAGGTACCAAAGAAAATTCTTTACTATTGTCGGGAATTGAATCGCTTGAGTTTAGCTTTAGCCTGCATGGCCGATGTTGCTATGTTGGTGTTGGGTGGTAGCTTGAAGCGCAAGGAACATTTGTCTGCGCGTTTAGGTGATGTATTAAGTTATTTGTATATTGGCAGTGCGGTATTGAAGTATTATTATAGTCATACCGCAGAGTCTGCGGCAGAGGCTGCTGCCGAGATGAAATTTGTGCGATGGTCGCTAGATAATTGTTTATGCAATATGCAAACTGCGGTATTACAATTTTTGCAAAATTTTCCTAGTCGCACGCTAGCTGCTGGCTTAAAATTTTTATTATTTCCATTTGGCACTAGATATAGGCCATCGAGCGATGCTACGGCGCATGCTGTTGCTGCACAATTGTTGCAGACAAGCTCTTTGCGCGAACGGCTGGCTAGTGATTGCTACATTAACGCGGTTAATACTGATCCGGTTGGTAGAATGGAACTGGCCTTGCAAAAATTGCAGGAGGTAGAGCCAAGTTTACGGAAGCTGGAACAAGCGGTGAAAAAGGGCCAGCTCACGAAGGCGGCTACAGTGAATTTTGCAACCAGATTGCAAACCGCAGTAGCGTTAGGTATTGTTACTAACGCCGAAGCGCAGGAGTTAACGGAGTATGAAGTGCTGCGCGTGGATGCAATTCAGGTGGATGATTTTTCAGCAAAAGGTTTGGTGGAATGGAACAATGGTATAAATAAAGGGTAAAATATATGCGTGAAGTATTTATTATCGATGGCAGTAGAACACCGTTTATTAAAGCAGCTGGAAAACCAAATCCACTTTCGGCTGCAGATTTGGCGGTGGCAGCGGCACAACCGTTGCTAGCGCGGCAACCATTTGCGGCGCGTAACATTGACGAGGTTATTGCTGGTTGTGTGGCACCAAACGCGAATGAGGCCAATATAGGCCGAATCATTGCGTTAAGATTGGGCTGTGGCCATGCTACCACTGGTTGGACGGTACAGCGTAATTGTGCTTCTGGTTTGCAAGCGTTGGATTGTGCCTTTAAAGATATTACGCTTGGAAGGCACAATTTAGTTTTAGCGGGTGGCACCGAGGCGATGAGTAGAGCGCCGTTGCTGTTAAGTGAAGACATGGTGGCTTGGTTGGCGGAGTTACGCTTGGCTAAAAACTTTGAAGCCAAATTAAAACAGTTGCTAAAATTTAGACCAAAGTTTATCGTGCCGGTAATTAGTTTATTACGTGGACTTACCGATCCGGTGGTAAACATGACTATGGGAGAAACCGCGGAAAAATTGGCAGCTAAGTTTGGGATTAATCGGCAAGAGATGGATCACTTTGCGTGGCAGAGTCAGCAGCGTGCTGCGCAGAGTCAGCAAAGCAAAAATCCGCCAACTTTGTTGCTGAATAAACCCGAGATAGCACCGACGTTTGATTGGTGTGGCAAAGTTGTAACTACCGACACCGGGGTAAGGACAGATTCAACCTTAGAGAAGCTGGCTACTTTAAAACCGGTGTTTGATAAACCATTTGGATCAGTTACTGCCGGTAATAGTTCTCAAATCAGTGATGGCGCGGCATTTTTATTGTTAGCATCGGCGCAAGCGGTGCAGGAACATGATTTGCAACCAATAGCAAAAATTAAAGATATTGCCTGGTCGGGGTTGGATCCTAGTATTATGGGTTTGGGTCCAGCGCATGCGATTGCTAAACTGCTGCAGCAACAGCGGTTAAATTTAGCGGATATAGATTTTTGGGAGATTAATGAGGCATTTGCCGTGCAAGTAATTGCCTGTGTACGCGCTTTGGCAGATGAGCAGTACTGTAAAGAAGCCTTAGGCTTGAAGCAAGCATTAGGGACTATTAATGCGGCACAATTAAATGTTGATGGTGGGGCTATTGCCGTTGGGCATCCAGTTGGTGCTAGCGGTGCTAGGTTAGCTTTGCATGTAGCGCAGCTGTTAGCGCGGAATACTGCACAGCTGGGGATTGCTAGTTTATGCATTGGTGGCGGGCAGGGTGGGGCGTTGTTGTTGGAGCGGGTATAGGGGAATTTTCCTCTAGTATCTGCCTCGCAAGCTCGGCCTTTTAATCCGGACCCCCTTATTTGCCTAGCAAGCTCGGTCTTTTAATCCGGACCCCCTTATTTGCCTAGCAAGCTCGGTCTTTTCCCCACAGGGAAAAGTTTATCAATTCGCTGCGCTCATTGTTTAAAATGATGAGCGTAGCGAATCAGGGTATTTTCCCTGTGGGGAAAAGGCCGAGCTTGCGAGGCAGATAAGGGAGTCGAGATTAAAAATTGTCGTGTACAGAGGTATAGGATTCAGATTGCGAGGGGATTTATGAATACTGAAATAGAACATGCAACAGCATATAAACATTGGCGTGTTACCCAAGATCCACAAGGTATAGTGTGGTTAACCATTGATCGTGCTGCAGCATCGGCGAATACTATTAACCGCGAGGTTTTATTTGAGCTAGAAGATATTTTACAGCAAATCAGCAGTGAAACTCAGCAAATAAGCACTACGCAGCGCATAAAACCTATTGGCGTAGTAATTCAATCTGGCAAAAAGAGTGGTTTTGTGGCTGGGGCGGATATTACTGAGTTCAAAGATACCGATCCTGGAGTGGTGAGAGAAATCATTGACCTTGGGCATAAAGTTTTTGCTAAATTAGCGGCGTTACCAATACCAACGCTGGCGGTGATTGATGGCTTTTGCCTGGGTGGTGGTTGTGAATTAGCATTGGCGTGTACTTATCGAGTAGCCACTGATACAGCCAAAACTAAAATTGGGTTGCCGGAAATCTTGCTAGGGATCCAACCGGGTTGGGGTGGTACAGTGCGGTTGCCAAGAATAATTGGTGTATTTAAAGCCATGGAGTTAATTTTAACTGGCAAAGCATTATCTGCTAAAGCGGCAGCTAAAATTGGGATGATTGATGCGGCGATCCCATCTAGGCATATAGAGGATGCGGTAAAGTACTATTTGATTGAAAAACCGCCGGTGACGGCGCATAAATTTTGGCTGGGGTTATTGCAGCTGGATTTTGTGCGACCACTGGTTGGCAAAGTTTTAAAGTATAAATTAGCTAAAAAAGTAACCGCGCAACATTATCCAGCACCATTTGCGGTCATTGATAATTGGGTGAATTTTTCTATAGCTAACAAGGAGTCGTTGCAACAAGAAGCCAATTCAATTTGTAAATTAGCCGCGACACCTACGGCGAAAAATTTAATTCGGGTATTTTTTTTACGGGAGCGGTTAAAACGCTTAGGCAAGCAAACTACATTTAAAGCCCATTCAGTGCATGTAATTGGCGCAGGCGTGATGGGTGGGGATATTGCGGCTTGGTGTGCGGCTGCAGGGTTAGAGGTTACTTTAGAAGATAGCAATGTTACCGCTATTGCCAAGGCATTAGCGCGCGCGAAAGAATTATTTACTAAACAATTAAAGCAACCGCATTTAATTCAAGCTGCGCAAGATCGCCTCCAGCCAGACCTAGCTGGAGTAGGACGCAGGCAAGCGGACGTGGTGTTGGAAGCTATTGTGGAAAATGCTGCAGCGAAACAGCAATTATTTTCTACTTTAGAGCAGCAGGTAAAAGACGGGGCTATTTTAGCGACCAATACCTCGACGATCCCGTTGGAAGTTATCGGCGGTGTGCTAAAAAATCCGCAACGGTTAGTTGGGATCCATTTTTTCAATCCAGTAGCCAAAATGCAGCTAGTGGAAGTAATTATCCAACAAATTACTGATGAACAAGTGCAAGCTAATGCGTTAGCGTTTGTATCTCAAATTGAAAAATTGCCATTAACCGTACATAGTGCACGTGGATTTTTAGTTAATCGCATGTTGATCCCATATCTGCTGGAGAGTATTACGTTATTAGAAGAAGGTATTGCGGCAACGGTAGTTGATAAAGCAGCGACTGATTTTGGCATGCCGATTGGGCCGATTGAATTGGTGGATACTATCGGTTTAGATATTTGTGCGCATGCAGCTGAAAGTTTACAATTGCCTATTCCAGAGATAGTGCAGAAATTAATTGCGCAAGAATATTTAGGCAAGAAAGCTGGGCAGGGCTTTTATAAATATACCAAACGTGGTAAAGCGCTAAAAATTAAAGCTGATCTTAATGCGGTAGTGCCGATTGATACTGCCGATCGTTTAATTATGCGCTTGATTAACGAAGGCATGGCGGTACTGCGCGAAGGTGTAGTTGAGGATCCAGATTTACTGGATGCAGGCAT
>Ga0207131_1119_pt1 | contig 14109 bp, 13 predicted proteins | sample Alteio_BWMinHeat_13_FD_153557 | JGI IMG/M metagenome (GOLD analysis project Ga0207131, IMG submission 153557) | Enriched cells from forest soil in Barre Woods Harvard Forest LTER site, Petersham, Massachusetts, United States -... | ecosystem: Environmental > Terrestrial > Soil > Temperate forest >...
GGACAGACATGGACAATGTCACTGTTCTTCTACTTGAGATCTCTCAGATTTAATTGCACCCGCAAAATTTTAGAGAAAGCCTAAAGTCGAGGAAGGGTCGCGTGTGCGGTTTGCACTAAATGGAGTACGTGCTACCTTTCATCGACCTCATCCAAAGAAGGAAACTGATAAGGGAGCGTTGGTATCAGTGCGTCGTTTCTTAGAAAATGCAGGAGTTAAGCCATGATGAAGTATAAAGGTTATACAGGTCACGTCGAATACGATGATGAAGCTAAGATTTTTCGCGGGGAAGTGCTTGGAATCAAAGATGTCGTTACTTTTCAAGGCACAACAGTAGATGAGATCGAGCAAGCTTTCAAGGACTCAGTCGATGATTATTTGGCATTCTGTGCGGAAAGAGGAGAAGAACCAGATCGGCCTTTTTCTGGAAAGTTTAATTTGCGCATTCCTCCCGAATTGCATGCAAAGTTATCTATTGCCGCGCAACTCCATGGAGACAGCCTTAATAATTACATCACGAAAATGCTTCAAAGATTTGTCGCTTAAATTGAGTTTCGATCTCCTTACCGCTGATTGTGCAGCGAAGTTTTTGCAAGGCGAATCATATCCGTATTGAATTTCTGATATAACTAAATTTCGCACACAAATCATCCCATCAGATATTTCCTGTCAGCCTCATAAGGTGAGTAAATAAGACGAGCTCTTCCGATGCGTAATGTGAGTTATATATCAATTTTGCAATCTGTTTTCGGTCTTGCCACACAAGAGAGAATGAATTTTTCGCTTTTTTCCTTTGCGGAGAGTCCTGCATCATTATCCATTTCGATTTCTCCTTCCAATAATTTTACTTTACATGCACCACAGTTGCCTATTCGGCAACCATAATCTACGTCGATATCCTGCTCTTCTGCCAGGTCAAGAATAGGAGTTTGTCCATCCGTTTTCAACTCTTTTCCAGATTTGACAAAAGACACACAGATATTTTTCTGCTTCTCCGTGGTAGACTGAGTTGCTTCAAAGGATATTTTCGAGGGGCGTAGAGGTGCTGTTTTATCGGCTGGCGACGTACGCGTTCCGCTAAAACTTTCCTGATGGAGATTGGCCAAATCAAATCCCATTTCGGAGAGAATGCTTTGCACGGACTTCATAAATCCGCCCGGCCCACACATATAGACATGGCGCTCGAGTAAATCGGGAGCTACCTGGGCAATCATTTCTTTATTCACCCTACCAGACAATCCCCTCCAACTCACCTCACTTCCTTGCGTCGTGGTAATCATGATGGGATGGAATTTGACGCTCCGGGAGGAGATTAGCTCAATCTCTTTCCTGAAAATGATATCTTGATCAGACCTGACGGAATTGAAAAACTGAATATCGATATCCGCAGATATATCGTGCAGCCAGCGCGCCATGGACATCAAAGGGGTAATTCCGCTTCCGGCACCTATAAAAAGCAACTTTTTATGAATTTTTCCTGGTGAGAGGCAAAACTTTCCTTTTGGGCCTGTGATATCGATCCTGTCTCCGATTTTGAGGGTGTCGTGCAGCCAGTTGGAAACTAATCCTCCCGCAACTCGTTTTACTGTAATTTCTAAAACGAAAGGACGGGAAGGGGTGGAAGAAATTGAGTAAGAACGGATTACTTTTTGATTATTGATATTCAGCACCAGTGTGCAAAATTGACCAGGCAGGAATGCAAAACGGCACAATGGATTACCTTGAAAGCGAAAGGTGACTACATCCTGGGTTTCATTGATGATATTTGTGACATAAAGAGGGGAACGTTGCCCTTCCCACAGAGGAAGATCGACCGATGTATCTATCAAGGAAGAATCGAGCATTTTCATTTCCGTGGGGGCCAAATCGCTCATATGCCGAATGGCCATGGTTGCCTCCGCCAAGGACTTATTTGGCTTGACTTTTTCCAGTAATATTTGGGTCGTCTTCACACTAGTCTGCGATGTATAGGTGCAGCGACCCTCATGTGAGGTGACCTCATTGACGTAATGCCCTTTTTCAATTTGCGCTCTCGATTTGTGAAAGCTCACATAGACCATCTCCCCTTTCACCCGATCTGTCACTACGACGGGAAGGGTTATTTTCCCTCCAGATATCCTCCCTGTGATATGGACTAAATCGCCTGTCTGTAGAAAAAATTTCTTGGCTAATGAGAGGGAAATATGCGCTGGATTCTCGTCTGGCATATTGACGATAGGAGTGCCTTTACCAGAATTAAAGGAGCCGATGGCGAACTTTATTCTTTTGTGATCGCTGGAAAGCGAGGCGCGACCCGTATTGAATATGATTCCGGTCGGTAATTGTAGGTCTTTCTCTTTGGGAACAAAAAATTTAAATTTTCCGGTACGGCGAAAAATATCGCCAAAAGGAGAAGGAGCATTGTAATCGAGTTTGAAGCGATGTTTTCCTACTCCGCCATAAATGATACTCCTTTCTTTTACAAGTTCTTCCCAGCTAATTGGGCGACCGTCCGGGTGTTCCGGCCGGCAATAAAGTGGGCCGCTCCCCCCGCTCATGTAGTCAATAATGCGCTGCCAGAGGAAAGGCCTGCTTACCTCGCCATCAAAGCGGGGTAAATGGACAAAACGCTCCTGGAGATAGCCGGATTGGAGATGAATATAGAGATCGGGATGGTGCGAGGCAAGAAATTCCAATTTTCGGCAGATGGAGGCCATTACATCATAAATAATTGTGGGGTCTGTGCGCGTCTCCCTGGGCGCCATTTTTTGTGGGGTATGCAAAGAAAGGCGCCATTCTCCATTTTGATATAGCTTCGTCGTTGCTGGATGGGGCGGTGAAGGGATGATCAGGTCGGCGTGTTCCAGCGTAAAAGGATCAGGTATTGGATCGATGACGATAAACTTGGTGTCAGGATCGCACAGCTTCCTGATCCACCGTGGTCTTTCCATCATATTAGCTTCAAACTGCGTTCCAATAAAAACAAACAACTCCTGAACACCCGGAGTGGGCAGGGAATAATCTAGCGCAGAGCGCTGTTCCTGCCTAGCAACGGCGTCATAGGCATTTTCAGGAAGACCCATTCTTATGGCTGCTTCTGCTCCATGTTCAATTGGAATGCGCCCCATAAAATAATTACGTGATAATCCCTGCACTTCAGTTTGTGCGTTGATTTGACCAGGTAACCGCAGGGTACCTCCTGCAACGGAGCCATCCGATTTAAGACCGTATTTGCCGAGCATGGCAAAGATATTTCCCCACAAACAAGGGGGAACGACTCCACTTGTTTGTGCGACACCCACAGAGAAAATATTGATTGGAATAACGTGACTGTCTGTCAATTTATTGACAATATCCTCAATGGCTTTTTCAATGCGGCTGGCATATTGAGGTTCGGCGGCAATCTTTTTTGCAACAATCTCTGGTTTGAATTCATCGGAAGAGGCTAAAAAAGTAAATTTTTCAAACGATTCTTTATCGGAGAAAAGCTCAATGAATTGCTGTTCGATCGCCTCTTTGCGAAGCATGAAAATTTGGTGTGCTATAGCCAAAGCGAGGAGGGGATCGCTGCCCGTTTTAATGAATAAGACTCGATCTTCCCCAATCTTATCAGCGAGGCTTAAGGCGGATTCGGTGACCATCACTTCAATAAGGTAGGCATCGAGGTTTTCTCGCTTTAAAATCTCCCCAAATACGGGTGGATGGGTAATAATCCCATTCCACCCATGAAGGAGAAAAAAGCGATTTGGCCCATTGATACTGTTATCAATAGTTAAAAAAGGGCCTTCTTGACCGGTGAGAATCTCATTATAAATTGCAATGGAATTTAAGCAGTGCTCTCCATTGCCGGTGATGTTGCGCACCCCAAGCAATCGAAAAACTTCCATGGCGGCAAACATTGTAAAATAGTCAGTTGTTCCGCTGATATAAACGAGAATATTTTTGTTGATTCCCCGATGCTCCAGGAGAAGATCGGCAAATTTATCTATCGCTTCTTCATAGGAAATGGTCTCCCTTCTACCCTGCTCTCGATTGAGGAGGCTTGGGGCAATATGGATGGGAAAGGCCACCTTTTGTCGCATTTGTGAATAGATCAATTTGGCACAGCCGGTTGTGGGAGCAGTATCTTTTATTACGTACTGGGCTAACGTTCCTTTTGCAATTTCCTCTTCTTTAACGACACAAAAACCTCCATCGCCCACACCGCAAAAACTGCACGACAGGTTGGCAATCCGCGTGTTGCTGCAACTTTGATCCGCTAGAATATAGCGCGGCGCTTCCAAACAATCATCTAATACTCCGGCATGTTCAATTGTTGGCAGTGGATTACTCATCTTTTAAGCTCGGTAAATAGAGGGAGAAAATCGTTCCTTTCCCCTTCTCAGATTGAAAATCTATTTTACCATGCATGGCATGGGAAACTAGATTATGCACTATGGAGAGTCCCAGACCTATTCCTCCCCGATCGCGTCCTGTGGTAAAAAATGGAGTAAATATTTTAGCGGCATGCTCCTTTTCAATACCGTGTCCATAATCGCGCACGGTAATCAAAAAATCCCCTTTCTCTTTGGATAAGGCGATATCCACTTTTCCTGAATCCTGATCGTAAGCATAGCGGTCGATATTTGAGAGCAGATTATCAATAATTTGAAAAAAATAGCCGGGATAGCCATTCCAAATCAGTTCGGTTTCAGGAATATCGCATTGTATCTCGATGTTCAGATGAGAACTTTTATTTGAAAGTTTGTATAAGTGAACGGATTCTTCTAACAGTTTTTTTATGTCTGTTTTCTCCTTCTCGTCAGTATGTTCAATTGAGGAGAGATTTTTAAATAACCGAATGAGCTTATCTAATTTCTGCACATTCTTCATGATCAAGTCAAGCGCTTCTTGAGCATCGGCGATTGGAGTTTCTGCTACATTTTCTGAAATAATACTGGCGGCATTATTGATAATTCCAAGAGGGGTATTCATTTCATGGGCCACGCTGGCAACCAATTGGGTAATGGCTTTGCGCCGTTCGGCTTCCGCCTCGGTTTTTAACTTTTCCTTTTGCAAGGCGGCTCTGAAGAATTGCTCATTGGTTTCACGAATAATTTTACTTAAATCCTCTAACACTTTTTTGCCCAGTTTGGGTGACCGACTCAGAAAATCCAGAAAAAAATCTCTTTCAATGACAAAAAAATCGGCAGGTTTGAGGGTAACGATGGAACTTGAGCGGGGATTTCCATCAATCAAGGCCATAACCCCAAAGTTGTCGCCATCTTTGAGTCGGGCAATTTCCATTTCCACTCCATCAGCATTCATTTGACAAACTTTAACCGCCCCTTCAAGAATCAGATACATCGCGTCACCAGGCGATCCTTCCTGAAACACTAATTGATTGGCTTCAAAATGCACAAAATGGCCAGATGAGGATAGTTGGGCGATCTCCTCTTCATTCAATAAAGAGAAAAGATTGATGCTTTTCAATAGGTTATTAATGTCCATAATCACATGCTCATCGTATTAAAAAACGGTTCTTTTCGCTGTCGGTTTAACAGCTCCCTTGCAATCACGGCATACAGGGCATTTTCTGCATGGCCAGCTACCAATACAAGAGCTTTTCTCACTAAATCGTCCGGGTCTGTCTGACTTAAAAATATCCAACCAGAACCCAATTCTCCATGCAGTGAAATGGGGATAAAGTAACCATTTTCAATTCGCGTGGGCAAGCGCATTTTTTCCGCATCTTTGTATTGACCGATTTTATTAAACATTTGTTTTGCTTCACTGGTAGTCGATAGCTGAAAAACGGCAGGATTCCCTTGTTCCAGAAAAGTTTCAAGCTTAAGGAGTCCCAAGGGCGTTGGGCAAATAGCGACAGCTGTTTTAAGAATGCGATCCAGAGTTGTTTCGATCGATTCAAAAGTACGCAGAGCGAGGGCATAATTGTTAATTTCCAGGAGAATGCGCTGATGACGGTCGATATTTATCAATTGATCCCACGCCCTTAAAGCGGTTCTGATTGAGGAATAGAGACGATTGCTTGTCATTGCGGCTTTAGGCAGATATCCATCAATGTCGTAATCATCGATCGTCTTTCTTTCAGGAGCCACACCTGGCTGGCCGGTTCGGAGTAGAATGCGCACAAAATCGTTTTTAAATTCCTGCCGAATGATGCGGCAGGCATCAAGACCGGCCGTCGGTGTTTCCATAATCACATCCATAAAAATGACAGCAATATCCTGTCTCGATCGCATAATTTCAAGAGCTTCTTTACCTGATGTAGCAAAAAGCCATTCTATATCACGCCCATTATGTTTAAAGCCTTTAAGGCTCATTTTTGTCACTTCAAATACATCTGGTTCATCGTCAACCAGAAGGATGTGATAATTAGGAGTGCCCATCTGTCAAATACCTTTTTTGCAAATTAATTCACCTTACGCACATATGGAAAATTAAATTTTTGCCCTCTCAGAAGAAAGCCTTTAAATCCATCTTTGTTAGCATCTGGCAAAGGTCCTGGAGAATACTGGTACAACCACATCTTTCTTTTTATTTCTTCATCAAGAGTTTTTAATTCCTCGTAATGAGCATGGATGCCGGTGGGTTTATGACTTGTTTCACAATCATGAAAGATGATGGAAGCCTGCTTATACAAATTTTTAAATTGATTTGGCAAAAATCGTGTATCTCCTGTGATGAAAACATTTGTATCATTGATCGAAAAAAACAAACCATAACTTGGCAAAATTTGTTGGTTTGATATTGCATGAATGGTTTTAATGAGAGACACATTGAGACCAAACCAGTTGAAAAATGTGTCATTTTCTATAACGATAACATTAAAATAAGTCGACAGCTCAGCTTTAATCATCTCTAACGAGCTCAAACTACCGGCTAATGATTTATTCCAAAGATCATCTACAAGTAGACTGGAGATATAAAGTGCCGGTTTTTTGCAAGAAGGGTCAAAATAAGTGTTGAAAGCCAGCCAATCAAGACCACCCGTGTGGTCTCCATGTAAGTGGCTAATGAAAACACCATCAATGTCTCGATAGGACAATCCAAATTTATGAAGGCTCCATCTTGCATCAGAACCACAGTCTATCAACAACCTTTTTCCTTCATCATTTTCCAGGATAAAATTAGATTGATAATTGTCTTCCTCAAGAGTAAAAGCAGATCCCGATCCCAATACAGCAAGTTTCATTTTAAAATCCTTCTGTCTGGTTTAATATAATTTGTCAATGTGAAGCTCCTTCCTTGATGGGAAAAAGGTGCAGGATATAAGGAAAGAGCACGTCCATCGTTTCTGTAACGCCCCTGGAAGAACCTGGTAACGTGATGATCAGAGTATCGGAGGCAAAGCCTGCCACCCCTCTCGACAGCATTGCGTAAGGAGTGCGTTGCTGGCCGTGGTGGCGTCCTGCCTCCATCAACCCTGGGATTTCGCGATCGATCAGTGGGCGCAAAGCCTCTGGAGTGCAGTCTTTTTTCGATAGACCAGTCCCTCCTGTGGTGATCACCAGATCGTATTTCTGTTTGACGAGGCCAGCCACTTTTTCCCGAATCAACTTTTCATCATCTGGAAGAACGTAGTAATCCACATCTAAATCTGTTAACCTGTTCAAGATGATCTTACCTGAGGTATCTTCTTTATGGCCTGCAGCAACGGAGTCGGAACAGACGATCACAGCCGCGCGTAGGCCAGAGCTATTCAAGCGGTAGTCTGACTTGCCTCCAGACTTCTCCGACAGTCTAATCTTTCCTATTTCAATCTCTTTGTCAATCGGTTTCAACATGTCGTAGAGTGTGAGGGCAACTACACAAGCTCCGTGCATAGCCTCAACTTCTACACCGGTTTTGTAGATGGTTTTCACTTCACAGCTTATATTGATTTCTCTTTCAAGCAGTTCGAAAGAGATCTTTGTGTATTCTATAGGGAGGGGATGGCAATCGGGGATTACATCCGCTGTTCTCTTGACAGCAAAAAGGCCGGCAGTGCGACTCACTTCCAACACATCGCCCTTTGGTACAGTTTTGTTGCGGATTGCTTCTATCGTCTCTTTCTTGCCTACTGTTACCGTCGCGGTTGCCATTGAGGTGCGATGTGTTGTGAATTTTTGTGTGATATCAATCATCGATTTATCTTCCATTGATGGTCTTGATTATCGAAAATTTCCTTGCCCCAGATTGGAAGTTCTGTCTTTAATCTGTCGACAAAAAGGTGTGTTGCATTAAAAGCGGATTGCCTATGCGGTGCAGAGATCAGGACAAACAGGGAAATACCACCTGCAGGGACTAGCCCCAAACTGTGGCAAATATGAAGAGATCTGATGGGAAACTGATCAAAGATCTGATCCGTTATTTTCTTCAGCTGTTCCTCAACCATATCTTCAAAGGCACTGTATTCGATTGCAACAACGCTATTACCATTGATCTGATCGGCGCGCACCTGACCCAGGAAAATCTCGTGGGCGCCATTTTCACGGTTGCTGGAAAGCAATATCAGGGCATCAGTGATTGTGGATGGATTGATAGGCCCTTTAGTAAAGAGATTCATAATTCATATACAGCGTAGAGTTTGTTAAAACGCTTTGTCCTGGCAAGCAGTGCGGCTGCCTGCCGACTGCGATTTCCCGAGCGGCAGATGAAAGCAACCTCTTTATCTGTGATAAGTTCATCAATCCTTGAGCACAGTTCTGAGAGTGGAATGCGCTTTGCCAACGGAATGGGGGGCACCTCATGGAGCTCGCGTACATCGATCAAAAGGTAGCGCTCAGGGTTATCACTATATTCTTTGGTGGAAATCATATGAACGGGGCTCTCGCTTTCGCATGGCATCATGGCAGCAAAGGGAAATGTAACAAACTTCTCTGTTAACACATTGAAGACAAGTAACTGTCCAACTAACGGCTCGCCGATCCCTGTGATCAACTTAATGCATTCCGCGGCTTGAATCATCCCTGTCAGACCTGGCAAAACTCCCAATACACCTTGATCAGCACATTCTGGTATTTTTTCGCTACTCTGCTGGGGAAACAGTTGGCGATAGGTGGGGCTGCCGTGATAGTTAAAGATTGATACTTGCGCCTCATAACGGTGAACTGCTCCGTAGATCCATGGCTTTTTTAATGCATCACACCATGTGTCAATCAGATATCGCGTCTCAAAATTATCAGAACAATCGATAACAAAATCATATCTTGAAATTATTGAATGGGCAGTTTCATTTGTGAGCCGGTAAGGATGGACTTCGGTGATCACATGCGGATTCAGATTTTTAATGTAGGCTGCTGCTGCCAATGCCTTATTTTTACCTAGCGTGGAAGTGCCGAAAAGTACCTGACGCTGCAGGTTGCTCTCCTCAATAACATCGCCATCAACAACACCTATGGTTCCCAAGCCTGCGGCTGCAAGGTACTGGAGCACAGGACAACCCATCCCACCGGCCCCTACAACAGCCACAGAGGCCTCTTTCAGCCGATTCTGTCCGATTTGTCCAAATTCTGTAAGGCAGGTCTGACGGATATATCTGGACATTTTTAGCCTCCAGAAAAGGGAGGAAGAAGTGCAATTTCCGCTCCAGATATGAGAGAGCTTTCAGGGGAAGAGATAGTTCTATTTATCGCCACCAGATAGGGTATTTTTCGCAAGACGGGATATTTTTCTTCCAGGTAAGATCGAAGCTCAAACACGTTTTTCAATTGCACAGTTAAGGAGAGTTCACTTGCTATTCGCTCTTGCAGAATCCCATAAAGGGTCACACGAAGATGAGTTTCCATGAGGCTATTCCTAAAACTAATGCCAATACTCTTTTTATCCAGATTTCTTGTGCTGGACCGCTCCCCCACCAGGAACCGAGCCATCCTCCCAGCAAAACAAAACTGAACAGTAGCATAGTTTCAGCCGGAAAAAAAGCGAAATCTTGCCAGTGGTGCAGCTGTGTAAGAAGGCCTGCGACGGAGTTGACGCAGGTAAATAGCGCGGTGACTGCTGCTGTCCCTTTTATCGAACCCCAACCCATGAAAATGAGCACAGGGCTCAGCAGGATGCCTCCGCCAATTCCAAGCATCCCTGAAAGAAAGCCAATTATCCCCCCCACTGCAAATGTGGCCGTCCTAAAATTTATTCGAAAGCCATCACTCCATTGCTCTTGAACCTCCTGTATTAAGCCTGAGTCTGTTGCAAGATTTCTCTTCTGTACTACGGTCGATAATCTGATGATTGGTATCAAGAGTACAATGCTGAGCAGTCTCTTAAAGATGGTGGGGTCTAAGGTGATCATCGAACCCAAAACGGCTGCGGGAATAGAAGTCGCGGTAAATGGTAAAAAAATACGCCATTTGAAGTGATTTTTGAAGTAGTAGTGGGCAAAGGAGATGGAAGATACTATTACGTTGAGTGTTAGAGCGATCACCCTCATCGTGTTGGTTGGCATTGACCAGAGTGCCATTATGGCGATAAAGCCGCTTGCGCCTCCATGACCGACCGAGGCATAAAGGAATGCGATTAACCCCATAAAAATGAGCATCCAAATGTCAAAAGATTCTAACATCGACAAGTTCTCCTTTGGCAACAGTTTCAACAGCTTCAGGTATTGAAATGAGGCAATTGGCTCGAGTGAAGGTGTGCAGTATATGGGATTCTTGTCCGGAGAGAATTTCCACTTGATGGCCATTTATAAAGCCTCTCAGAAAGTGTGTGAGACCTGCTTTCTTGTGAAAATCGGCAGCGAGCGGGAGTTGCAGGTAGAGGGGATCCCTGTATTGTACCACCATGGAGATATAAAGATGAAAGCAAACCAGTGTAGAGACTGGATTTCCAGGCAACCCAAAGACCAATTTAACCCCCTTTTTACCAAAATAGAGCGGTTTTCCGGGTTTCTGCTTCACACCATGGAAAATCTTTTCCACTCCCGCCTTCTTGAGCATCGCAGCAACGTAGTCGAAGTCGCCCACAGAGATTCCTCCGGTGATGATCAGCAGATCGCTTTTTTCCAACCCTTTCTCTATTTCCGTAAGAAGTTGATCGGAATTATCGATAACGTGCGTTACTAGATTAGGAGATATTCCACACTCTTTTAAAATGGCAGAGAGAATAGCTTTGTTAGAATCGTAAATCTTGCCATCGGTTAGGGGTGTTCCAGGTGCAATTACTTCACTTCCTGTTGTCAGGATAGCTACGGATGGGCGTTGGATGACCTCCACCTCGCTGAAGCCAAGACCGGAAAGATGTCCAACTACAGCAGGTGTAATGAGTTGTCCCTTCACAATAACTAACTCTCCCTTTTTGATGTGAGAACCAGCCTGACGTATATGCGTCCCTTTTTTTTCAGGTCTGGGATTGAAGGAAAGTCCTTTGGGAGTTGGTCTCACAAATTCTTGCATGACCACAGTGTCTGCACCTAAGGGTAGAGGGGCACCGGTAAAGATGCGAACGGCAGTGCCTGGCATAAGAGAATGCGCTTTGGTATAACCGGCAGCTACCTCATCACTTAATGGTAGAACATCGGAAGCATCGAGGTCTAGAAATCGGATTGCGTATCCATCGACAGCTGATTGAACAAATGGAGGAAGTGACAGGGGCGCCTGAATGTCGACGGCAGAATGGTGCCCAACAGCTTTGTCGATCGTTATTCTCTCTGATTTAAGCTCAAGAAAATGGCTTTTGACCAGTTGTGTGGCTTCGGAGAAACTGATCATATTTACCCTCCGATTGAGATCATCGAGCGGTTATTCATCTGGGAGTTTAGCTCCTGTCCTCCAAAGCGAGCAAACTTGGCCTCTACAGTCTGTTTGATCAGCAGACGAATGTCTTCCCCTTGCCGATAGGGTGTGAGTAGGTCTGTCTCCTCTTGCGAAAATAAGCAGTTCTTCATCTTTCCATCAGCAGTGATGCGCAAGCGATTGCAACCGCTGCAAAATGGCTCAGTCACGGAGCTGATCACCCCAAAGGAACCCATAAACCCCTTGACCTGGTATTTTTTGTCGGTATCAGAGGGATTATCATGCAGCTTTTCAAACTCAAACTTTGTGTTAATCTCTTCCAGCATTTGTTTGAGGCTGAACACCTTTTTCTTTTCCCAATCATTGCCCTTGAATGGCATGAACTCGATGAAGCGGATCTGGATTGGGACATTCTGTGTCCAGGCGACAAAGTCACAGAGTTCATTATTGTTGAAGCCCTTCATCACCACTACATTAATTTTTACGTAAAAACCCTTTTGCAGCAATATGTCAATGTTATTTTTCACCTGAGTAAAGCCGTCTACGCGGGTAATCTGCAAAAACTTTGAAGGGTTTAAGGTGTCCAGGCTGACATTGATCGATTTGAGACCTATCTCCTCGAAGCAGTTTAAAAATTTTTTTAGAAAGAAGCCATTGGTTGTAAGGGAAAAGTTTAGAGGAAGTCTGCCGACACGCTGGAAGATGTCGAGCGCATCTCTTCGGACAAGCGGCTCGCCACCAGTGAAGCGGACCCGGCTGACTCCCATCTCAGCAAAAATGGCAACGATCCCTTCGATTTCCTCAGCCCTCATCAAGTGAGGAGTTGGGTGATGGCCCTCTCCAAAAGAGGCTACACAATACTGACAACGGAAGTTGCAGGCATCGGTAAGGGACACTCTGAGGTAGTTATGTACCCTCTGGAACTTATCTATTAGCTGGTTCATGCCGTGGACAGATAGCAGAAAACTTATTTACAGGAAATAAAATTTTGATTTTTTACGCGATGTGCGAGTTTTCCTACGGAAAACTACACAGCATATATCACAAAATATTACTTACTTCAAGAGGCTGTTTTGTCCTGTTGCTCATCTGCAATTTGTATTCAAAAAAGAAATCAGTTTAACATCCGGAACATTATTTGTTAGCTTGTCAATGAAATAATGTGCAACAATCAATTGAGTTGGAGAACTGGGAAGCTGTTGAATTTCCCTGATTATTTCTATTTGATCATCAATGCTTTTCTCATCCAAATGGGCTAATGGTTCGTCAAGAATGATCATTTGCAAATCGGAATGGGTTCTTGCCTGTTCAAGTGCCAGCAGACAAACGGCCCGTCTTTTCTCTCCAGCGGAGAGGGAAACGAAATTTCGTTCCGGATGAATATGTTCCCTGAAAAGGTTTCCATTCCCTTTTTTCAAATAACTGGAAACAAGATTATTTCTTTCCTGCCGCATTTGCGAAAGCAAAGGAAGCATGCTATTTGAAAAAACGGAAGGCTTTCCCTGCCCGATATGCTTGATCTCCTGCTCTACGAGATTGTCGGCGGCTTCCCAGGCGAGATGGGTGATTGATTCTCCAAAATTTTGTTCCATGTTTGCATAAAGCAGTGAAAGATCCTTTTGCACAACCGTTTGAAACAGGTCAACCAGGCGAAAACTTTTATCAATATTTTCTTCGCGACAAAAGAATATTTTCCCTGCCAGGGCAGCTGGAGAGAGCGCATGGATGTTTTCCCATGATTTGTCTTTGATGAAGTATATTTCTCCTTCATGTTCCAGCATGTGCATCAGTGCCATCAACAGTGTCGATTTGCCGCTTCCTGACGGAGCCTGAATAATGTGAATGCTTCCTGCAGGCATTATACAATCCAGCTTTGGAAAGGACTGGGTGGAGCGGGAGGGTATGGCAACAGTGAAATTCATAAATGCAATTCCATTTTCAATATTGCCATTTATCTTTTCCCTGGATGCTTTTTGAGTGCAATGTTCCTTCCAGCGCGCCGGAGTAATAATAAAATCATCGCTGGAAAGCGCGTATATCAAATGTTCTGCAGTTTTGGTGGCCCTTAAGGAGGCGACGCGCTGTCTTTGAAACGCCAAAGTGCCGGAAAGACCCGCCAATCCCTGGGTGAATCCAAAAAAGAGAGGGAGAAGATTACCCGTATTCCAGATGAAACGGAAAAAGAAAAGCAGAAATGGAATTTGCGAAAGAAGATTGATCTGAAATGTTTGAAAAATATGTTGCCGAACCTTACGCACCGGGAGCCCCGTAGTTCTTGCGTGACCGAGACCGAGACCCTCATTTTCTGCGAGTAAAACTAATGCAAGTTTGTGACTTTTTTATTAAAAATAAGACTGCTCATGCAGCCTCAATAATGTTTTAGCTTTTTCACAGGGTGCAATTAAATCTGAGAGAT
>Ga0207131_1120_pt1 | contig 14081 bp, 10 predicted proteins | sample Alteio_BWMinHeat_13_FD_153557 | JGI IMG/M metagenome (GOLD analysis project Ga0207131, IMG submission 153557) | Enriched cells from forest soil in Barre Woods Harvard Forest LTER site, Petersham, Massachusetts, United States -... | ecosystem: Environmental > Terrestrial > Soil > Temperate forest >...
GACATCTTTTTCCATCTGCCTTCATCCCCAGGGCAAAGGAGGAGGGCAAAAACAAAGTCGAGCTGACAATCCGGGAGCACATGGAGTTCCAGTGGCCGCCGCGCCGACAATTCAGGCTCCGCCGCTGACACCAGACGAAATACTATGGCTAAGACCGCGTGAAGATTTTCTTCTTGTACCTGCAGCGGAAATGCCCCCTCCAGAAGGAGGAGCATCGCCAATCAAGCAATTTTTTAGGGATAGGCAAGGTGCCCGCTGGTTTGGCAAGAATTCCGGATTTGTGGTTTTCTTGCAAAATGAGAGGGAGTTGCGCACTGTCTTGCAACAACCTGGTTGCATGGGCAAATACACCGATGAAACTTTGGAAAAGTTGGGCCTGGCTATTTATGCATTGTTGGGCGTTTCAGTACCGGAAACCTGTTTGAGTTACCAATTGTTATCGGCAGAAAACCGGCAAATGGCACAAAATGCCTATGGTTACACAGAGCCGCCAGCACCTTTACTCCATTTTCTCTCAAAGTTTATCGAGGACTTCCACCCGTTTCCATTCGATTTTCTCGACCAGTACCGGGCAGAAGCATTGACCTTACAAACCGGTTATTGCCATGTGGTCACCCCATTGGGTGAACGGCTGGAGCTACGTGGTGTGGGCAGGATGGCAGCCGCGGCCAATCTGATGCACGACATCGATTGCTGGGGCAACAGCTGTGGCAATGCCGGCTATCAAGTGAAAACCGATGCCCAGGGACAACGGTATGCTGCACTGATCAAGATTGATGCAGGTTTTGCATTTTCCTATTACCAACCACGCTTTGCCAATAACCAGGATGATCCTCGTGAACGGCGCATAAGGGTAAAGCCCTCTGCCCCGCTCGGGATCAGTTTTGCAGAATTTTCACCCTCCGACCGGGAAGAATTTGCCCAGGCAACAAAAGTGGCGTTAACCACCCCAAATGAGATATTTGCAACGTTATTTGCCAGGATTAAATCAGAGACCTTAGGTGAAGCAGGGATTGTAGAATCTCACAGACAGGGACTTTTAGAAGGACTACTCGCACGTAAGGCGCTATTTCTCGCAGCATTTGCCCCCGAGACAGATGTACAACTGGTCCGTGAAATAGAAGCTCGACAAGCCAGTCGAGCCCGCGCACTGGACGAAAATCCAGCCGCCACTTTTGAAGCCCCTTCCATGGAAACAGTCGCAGCCTTACGTGCCCACCTTGCAGGATTACAAACCCGGCATGTGACCGGTGGAGATGGCTCCTGCCGTACCTATCAGCTCCCACCCACTAACACCCAGTTTACCGGACGCGAAACCTCTCTAATTACATTAGCGCAGCATTTACAGCAAGGACAAGGGGCGGTGCTTGGGCAAACGATCGTCGGGTTTGGTGGAGTAGGTAAAACCCAACTGGCAGCACGCTATGCCCAGGCAGCTGCAGCGCATGAATCCTTCGGCGAGATAACACCCACCTATGAGTACATCCTTTGGTTCCATGCAGAATGGGCTTTGGATGCGCAGTTTCAAACGCTGGCGGAAGTCTTTTTGCAACAAACCGGATTGCATGCAGAAGTAGCGGTTGCAGCCATCTATGATTTTTTACGTCGACATCCCACGTTAATCGTATTTGACAATGCAGAAACCCCGGAAAATCTTCTCTCCTACTTGCCACCTCAAGGATATCAAAGCCCTTTGCATCTACTCATTACCTCCCGTAATCCCCATTGGCCAGGACTACCTACTTTGAAAATGGAAACGTTTACAACAACAGAAACGCAAGCCCTGATTGAAAAAGTATTGGGCGTGCAAGATAAAACTTTGCTGGAAGAAATTCATACGCTCCTTGGCGGTCTTCCATTAGCACTGACGCAAATGTTAGCTTATGTGCAGGCGAGCCACTGCAGCTTGCAAGATTATCCGCAACAATTTCGATTAAACCAGGCTGATTTAGCCAGTCATGACTTATTACTTCAGGATCCCCATCCCCAACGGATTGCCACTACATTAACATTATCCCTGGCACAAGCCCAGCGCTTAAGTCCCCATGCAGAAATGCTGCTTAGCTTAAGCGCGTATGTTGCAGCCGATGCTATTCCTGTCCCCCTGCTTGTGCAGGCCAGCGCTTTGTCAGAAGCTCTCGTGCAACAGGGAATCGCCGCATTGGAGCGTTATGCATTGGTCACACGCGACGGCAACACGATAAGCCTGCACCGCCTAACACAAGAAGTGATGCACCATAAACACACTGTGCATAAAACGAATCAATCGTGGTTAGAGCGCTTAATCCCCGTGTTGCAGGAGTATTTAACATACGATAGAAGCAGCCTTACACAAATTGCTGCAGCAACCCCCTATCTTGCCCATGCCCTCACCTGTGCAGATAAAGGGGAACGCCTATTGCCCCAAGAGGGGCATTTACAGGTGGCGGCGCTATGGCATAAATATGGAGAACATGCTTATTACAGTTTAGGACAAGCACAGCAAGGGTGCATGGCGTTTGAGCACACGTTAGCGATACTAGAGCGTCACTATGGCCCAGAGCATCCGGATGTGGCCGCAACCTTAGATAATCTTGGTAATGCCTATGGCGCATTGGGCGATACTGCGCGCAAGAAAGCGCTGCTCGAGCAAGCGTTAGCGATACAAGAGCGTCACTATGGCCCAGAGGATCCGCAAATGGCTATAACCTTAGTTAGTCTTGGTAATGCCTATTGCGAATTGGGCAATACTGCGTGCTCGAAAGCGCTGCTCGAGCGAGCGTTAACGATAGAAGAGCATCACTATGGCCCGGAGCATCCGGAGGTGGCTAGAACCTTAGGTAATCTTAGTAATGTCTATGGTGCATTGGGCGACACTGCGCGTCAGAAAGCGCTGCTTGAGCGAGCGTTAGCGATAGACGAGCGTCACTATGGCCCAGAACATCCGGAGGTGGCTCAAACCTTAGGTAATCTTGGTAATGCCTATGGCGATTTGGGCGATACTGCGCGCTCGAAAGCGCTGCTCGAGCGAGCGTTAGCGATACAAGAGCGTCATTATGGCCCAGAACATCCGGAGGTAGCTAGAACCTTAGGTAATCTTGGTAATGCCTATGGCGAATTGGGTGATTCTGCGCGCTCGAAAGCGCTGTTCGAGCGAGCGTTAGCGATACAAGAGCGTCACTATGGACCAGAGCATCCGGAGGTGGCTAGAACCTTAGCTAATCTTGGTAATGCCTATGGCGACTTGGGCGATACTGCGCGCAAGAAAGCGCTGCTTGAGCGAGCGTTAGCGATAAAAGAGCGCCACTATGGCCCAGAGCACCCGCAGGTGGCTATAACCTTAGTTAATCTTGGTGATGCCTATGGCAGATTGGGCGATGCTGCGCGCGCGAAAACGCTGCTCGAGCGAGCGTTAGCGATAGATGAGCATGCTTTTGGCAGAGAACACGCATACACACAACAAACACAGCGATTACTACAAGAATGTGACAACGTTCCTCAAAAAGCCCAGCGATTACTACAAGAAGGTGACAACGTTCCTAAAAGAAAATCCCGATGCGTGGTTGCTTGACGGGTTATGCGAGAGATGACGTGGTCAACCGGGGAGAAAAGCAAACAAAGACAGAAGGTAGTCAGGCCGGTCCAGGCCTGAATGAAATGCAAATTGATGGCCTTAGAGGGTGTTATTAAACACCCTCTTAGCCCAAATGCCGCTCCCGATGCATAAAATGATGAAATGGGTCTACGATCGGATCGCAGCGTTGGTAGGACTTATGGGTTGAGCAGAAAATCATAAAATCGTATGCATGATGAATGTGTCATGCATAGAAAATTGGTATTTTGTTTACATGATAAATTTGTCATGTATAGAAAACCTGGATTTCGTATACATAATAGGACTGTCCTACTCCCAGCACAAAATCTCGTCACTTGACGCAAGGGGATATTTAGGAAATGATTCAGGTAAATCAATTAAATAATCAAATGAAAAAAATTTGCGTCATAGGATTAGGACATGTCGGACTGCCTCTTGCCTGTACTTTAGCCATCTGTGGCTTTGAAGTGCATGGATACGATAACGATCAACATGTGATCTCCTCATTGAAATCGGGCAAACAGCTCAATGTCGAAAAGAGTTTGGAGAAATTGGTATTACAAGCTCAAAGTCATTCTTTGAACTTTTCAACTTCTCCCGTTTCTGGAGACATTTATGTTATCGCCGTTCCGACCCACTTGGGAAAGGATAATAACGGAGATCTTTCTCATGTCTATGCAGCTATCGATTCCATTAAACCCATGCTCAGACCCCGAAATTTAATCCTTATCGAATCAACCTGTCCAATTGGAACAACAGATCAAATTGCACAAATGCTTGACGATATTTATGTTGCATATTGCCCCGAACGTGTTTTACCAGGTAATATTTTATATGAACTGATTCATAACGAACGTGTTGTTGGAGGTGTCGATAAAACCTCAACCCAGCTTGCAGTTGCTTTTTATCAGTCTTTTGTAAAGGGAAAAGTGCATGCAACCGATGCAAGGACAGCTGAGGCTGTAAAACTTGCTGAAAATACTTATCGGGACGTCAATATCGCCTTTGCAAATGAACTTTCAATGATTGCCGATCAGGTCAATCTTGATGTCAATCAAATTATTCGTTTAGCCAATCGACATCCCCGTGTGAATATTTTAGAACCCGGATCAGGAGTCGGAGGGCATTGCATTGCCATAGATCCCTGGTTTTTAGCTGCAGCTGCTCCTGATTATTCGCTTTTAACTGTGCAGGCAAGAAGAGTCAATATAAAAAAAACTGAGTGGGTGATTCAAAAAATTCGCGATGCAATCAAAAAATATGATGCTAAATCGATCGCTTGCCTTGGATTAACCTATAAACCGGATGTGGGTGATACAAGGGAATCCTCTTCTTTGTTAATTGCAAAAACTCTTGAAAAAGAAATCACTGTCCATTCTGTCGATCCTTATGTTAATCATACAAAACCCCTCAAAGAAGCGATTAAAATGGCAGATATTGTTATCGGCCTGGTCGCCCATCGGGAATTTCAAAATCTCCCAGCTGAGCAAATGCATGGCAAAATCGTCCTGGATTTTGGGAGAGTATTTAAATGATATGATATCTACACTAACAGTGATTGGAACACGTCCTGAAATGATTAAACTTGCCCCCGTTCTGACTGTTCTTCGTCAAAATAGCCGGTTTAAAAATAAACTCTGCGTCACAAGACAACATACCGACTTGTTGGATCCCTTTCTTGTCAATTTGGGAATACCCGTTGATTATCATTTTGAAAATCATGGCAGCCAAACATTGCATCGAAGTGCCGCACGCATTTTAGAACAATTCGATCCAATTTTTTTGGAATCAAAACCTGATCTTATGATCGTGCAAGGGGATACAACAACAGCATTTATTGCTTCACTCGCAGCTTATTATGCCTGTGTCCCTGTCGCGCATGTTGAAGCAGGATTGAGAACGGGAAACTTGTATTCCCCCTGGCCTGAAGAAGCTCATCGAAGTTTGATTGCACGACTGGCAACTTATAGCTTTGCTCCCACTTTGCAAGCAAAAAATGCATTGATTTCAGAGGGAATAAGCCCTGATAAAATTTGGGTCGTAGGCAACACTTCTATTGATGCGATCAGAATGGCCCGCAAATCGGTTATAAAAAAACCAAAGTTGGAAAAGATGATCGTGGTCACAGTTCATAGAAGGGAAAATCAGGGAAAACCACTTACCGAAATATGCCAGGCTTTGCGCGAACTCATTGAAAAATTTTCAACCCTCAAAATCAAGTTTTTAATGCATCCAAATCCATGCATTCAAAACAGCGCCATACAATATCTTGCAAATCTCAAAAACATCGATCTAATCAAACCCCTCGATCATCCTTCTTTTATAGATCTTCTCGAACAATCTGAATTTATTATTACTGATTCTGGAGGAGTACAGGAAGAAGCTTCTTTTTTGGGTAAACCTGTTTTAATAGTCCGGAATACAACAGAAAGAGCTGAGGGAATTTTTGCCGGAACTGCCCGGTTAGTTGGAACAAATTCAGAATCAATTATTACTGTTTGTAAAGAATTACTGCAGAACCCTAATGTTTTGACAGCAATGTCTCGCATTCACTATCCCTATGGAGACGGTTATTCTGCTGAACGGATCGTAAGCATCTTATTGGATAAACTTTCCCATGGTTAATGGAATTGTTTTTTTCGCTGATCGCCTCCCTCCTTTAGTGGGAGGCATGGAGATGCATGCAAAATACTTTATAGAACACTTTAAAGGACATCCAGTTTTTCCTCTATTAACAACCATCACTAAAAATACTCATCAGTATGATATTCTTGAGAATGGTAACATCATTGATTTTGAAATGCTTTCAAAGATGTTCAATCCCCATTTTTTATTTTTTAATAGTGGTTGCTGGATTGAAGAATTCAAAAGCCTTCGGAATCTTTTTCCTCAAGCAAAGTTCATCTATCGCACCGGAGGCAATGAGATTTTAAAAGCCCCTCTTGTTCGCAAGCAGATATCCGATCATGCAATGCGACAAAAATATTGGACAGAGATCCTCAATCAAAATATTGATCTGATGATTACTAATTCTACATACACAGAATCACGTTTAAGGCAGTTAGGGATGGCCATTCCATTTGCACGTTGTGTGGGAGGAGTCAATGGCAATGCGTTAAAATGTTCAAAAAAATCTTTACAGGAAACGATCACCATTTTTTGCGCAGCACGGTTTGTCCCTTATAAAAATCATTCTTTACTTCTTTCGATTATCCATCAGCTTTTCACAAGAGGACATAAAATCAGACTTAGACTTGCAGGTGAAGGTCCCCTTTTAGATAAAGCCCGGCAACAGGCCAGGGACCTTTGCATCGATTCAATCGTAGAGTTTTTGGGAGTCCTTGAAAATGAGAAAGTCTGTTTTGAAATGACCCAGGCAGACGTGTATATGCAATTTAGTTGCGCCTATCCGACTATAGTTCCAGGAGGGTCGTATATTCACTCTGAGTGCATGGGTCGTTCAATTCTTGAAGCATTGACAGCGGGGACCTTTGTCATTGCTGGTCGAAGTGGGGCCCTCGAAGAGATTGTCCCGGCAGGAAGAGGATTGCTTGTTGAACTTGACGATCCTGTATCAATGACAAACCGGATGGAATCCATTTTTTCCTCCATACCCAGGCTTTCCTTTTGCGAAGACTATACCTGGACAAAACTATTTAAACATTACGAAGAAATATATGAAAATTTTGCTTATCACAGAAAAGTGTAGTTCATATGGATTGGAGCTCGATGGAGGAGCAAGGCTGGTCAATACTCTTGGCAATGCATTTGGAGATTCTCTAAGTATTATGCAGTTTGGCTCAGAACCTGACAGTGTTGCTGCATGGCATTTTAAATATCCCTTTCATTCGCAGAATCGTTTTGAAAAACGGCTTGCCAACGGAAAATTTATTGCAGAAAAAGTGAAATGTGAAGCCAATCGGTTTACACATGTTTTTTTCATTCACATTTCCATGCAATTTGGAATGATTGATTCTCCCCTCGACAATGTGCAAATCTGGACATTTCCTATGTTTCTGACCCCTTCTTATGTTGCATCCGGCGAAAAAGTTCCACAAAATTATTTTGAAATGGAAAAAAAAACTTTAGCAAAAGCGCAGCATATTTTAACTCCCAGTCATTGGGAAAAAAGACAATTGATCGAATTTTATTCCGTTCCGAAAGAACGAATCCACGTTATTCCTCGTGGAATTGATATGCGCACGGTTTCTCCCAAACAGCGTTCTTATCACAAAAACCCCCAGTTCTGTAGTGTGGGAAGCATTAAACCACAGAAAAACACAATGGGATTAATTGAATTTTTTGCCAAAATTCTGGCAACTTATCCCGAGGCCTCATTAAAAATTATTGGACCTGTCCAGAATGCGGGTTATCATGAGGATGTTTGTTCAAAAATCAAATTATTAAAATTGAAAGACAGGATAGAAATGGTTGGCCATGTTCCTTCGCAGAAGCTTGCCATGGCCCTTAAAGATGCTCACCTTCATCTTTCGACATCGACCTGTGAAACATTTGGTCGTGCCATTTTTGAAACATTAGCTGCGGGTTTGCCGAACATTGCCAGAAGCACTGGTAATGCTGCAGCTGAATATTTGGCCAATCTCCCTTATGCATGCTTCACTGATGATACAGTCCAGGCCCTCCACGCAGTGGATGGCATGCTCGACAATTTGCCAAAACTTTCAAAAATGGCACTTGAAGTGGGGCAATTGTATGACGATCAGATTCTTTCAAGTTTGCTTATTGCTAAAATATGTCGTAAAGAGATCATTGCAATTAGTGATTTTGATGGCACACTCTTTCATAAAGATGATCATCACAAGACAGTCCAATGCATTGAAGCATTTCAAAGTTATCCTTTCAAAATTCTCTGCAGTGCCCGTCCCATTCATGATTTGCTTGAGAAGTTGAAACAATATAAACTGTCCGTTGACTGGATTATCGGATTGAGCGGATCAGTCGTTACCAATGGTTTGGGCAGAAAACTTTGGCATGTTCCCCTTGATTTGGAAAAAGTCTCTCAATTCGAGGAAATAATTCCCCAAACTGAACGAATTGAAATGGAAGGAGAAGTATTGCAGTTGGCTTTTTCTGCGGAAACACTTCCCGACATTTTTTCTGAATTCCGCCTTGAGGTGTATCAGGGAATGGCATTTATTTCTCATTGGGAAGCATCCAAATTTCGTGCGGTCCATCGTCTTCTAAAACACATCCATTGGTCGGGTAGGGTGGTCGCCTTCGGAGATGGTCCTTACGATGTTGAGCTTCTCAATTATTTTGATGGAATTTTTATTAAAAAAGATACATTTGTTGAAAATCAGGAGGTGTTTAATATAACACCCTCTAAGGGAGATTCTCATGGCTGATTCATTTTTCAAAGGTTATTGGATGGTGACTAATCGATGCAACTTAAAATGCAGTTACTGTGTTTTAGAAAATGCTCCTCACCAACGTAAAGCCGAGTTGGATCTTATGGCAAAGAAAGAATTGGTGTCGCATTTATATTCTAATCTCGGCTTTCGAAGATTGACCTTATCAGGAGGGGAAGTATTGATTATTGGAAAACACCCTCCCAATGATTTTATAGAGCTTTTACGACACATCCGGCAATTTCGGTCAACTGATCAAAACAAAAACCTGGAAATCGAGCTATATACAAATGGAACCTATCTTACTGAAGAAGTAGCATCGGAAATGAAAGGAGTTGTTGATTTGGTTGCCGTGACAATTGATAGCTCCAATCAACAATTTTTGACTGACATTGGTCGGAATACCGGCCGTTTTAATGATTACTATCACAATATCATTAAGGTTTGCGGCCTCCTGGCTAAAAATGAAATTGAGTTAAAGCTGCATTCTGTTGTAGGCCAAAAAAATCATCTCACTCTTCCAGAAGAGGTATCTTCCATCCTCAATGCGGTAGAAGGGGTTTGCAATAAGGTTTCCTGTTGGAAATTTTATCAGTATATGTCTTATGACGCCCCTGAAAAAGACCAGTTTCATGCTATACCTTCTGTCATATATCAAACGTTTAGAACGCGTGTCGAAGAAGCTTTATTGGGACGCAACATCCGCCTACACTTTAAAGATAATGAGGAAATGAACGTTTCCCTATTCAACATCCTTTCTTATGGGAATGCCCAGTACATGCGGCCTGGCGATACATGGTCGACAAGTCAGCGTACTGCTGATCTTCGCACGTACTCCTCAATGGCTGATTTATTTGCCAGACATGATATCCAGGAAAATGAATTCCGCCGATTTCATGAGATCAAACGATGAGTAGATTGATTGTCACTGTGGATTTAGATTGGGCTTCTGAAGCTGCAATTGAAGAGACCCTTGCATTTCTAAAAGCAAAAAAAGTGGATACAACTGTTTTTATTACACACAGGTCGCCTGCAGTTGAAGCCTGCATGAATGAATTGGATGTTGCTCTTCACCCATTTTTTGGGCCTGATTCTTCACATGGAAATTCCATTTCCGAGGTTGTTCATTATGTCATGAATTTGCCCCATAACTTTCCGGCATTCCGATGCCATCGTTTTGGAGTGTGCAATGCTTCCAGGCAAGCGATGGTGGAAGCCGGGATGCTTCTATCTTCGAATGTGTGTACTGATTTGGAAATTGTTCCTCCTTTCAGAGACCGCTTTGGCCTGCTTGAGGTACCCATTTTTCTTGAAGATGGCGGTTATTTATGGCGCAAACGCCCTTTGGAAATGAATCCTGACCTGCTCACTCCTCTTCTTGGCAAAGGTGATAAAGTGCTTTTAATCCACCCCATGCATTTCTCATTGAATACACCCCATTTTGAGTATATGTCTCAACTGAAAAAATCATTTAGCCGGAAGGAATGGAATCAAATGACAGATGCAACGTTAAATCGATTTCGATGGAAAAAAAGGGGAATCAGAGACCTTTTGGAAGAGGTCCTTCAAGTTACTCCACAATTCTGTTCGTTGAAATCTCTCTTGGGGGGTGTTATCTAACTCAGCTCGTGAGTTATCAAGCACCCTTTTAGCATTTCCATAAAATGGCGTAACCATTCTTCACATCAGCCTGAATGGAAAAATTGACTCTGTCTAACTCCATACAACGATCAAAATCATCCCGCGGATACTGCCATTGATCTTCAGAGAAAAAATAATGACCCGGACCGTCTTTTAGTGCGGGTATGAATGGAGCCAGATCTAACGTTTCTCCATTAAGCAACCCTTCTACGTATTGTGTGCAGAGAGAATCTTCTAAAGATGGGGTCTCTCCTTCATGTCCCATTGGGACTATTGTAAGGATAGTGTCTGAGAGCTGTTGAATTTTCCGGGTTGTTGCTTTAGCATTAGTGAAGGCACACCCAAAAATGAAATCAGCCCCTTTTGCATCGAGAATCCCCTTTGCGCCTGCAGCAGTTCTGTGAAAGACATGCCTTCCTCTTAGATCTGTTTCCATGACTCTAGTGGGTGAATTGGGAATGTCATAAGATAAGAACCCCTCTTTTTCAGGCTTCCCAATGAAAAAAGGGTTGGCAACTTCTCTTGTCAAATCTACAAGGATAGAGCTTTTTGTGGTTAAAACATAACTGGCCGGCTCCCACTCCAGAACATATGAAGCGGTCGCAAAAGCACGAAAAGCATCTACAATAACTGTCGTATGCATAGAAATTTCCTGCAATTATATACTCACCTTAATACCTTAACTATAATTTCTTAAAGCCTCCATATATTCTTTTATTTCAAAGTCCGCTCTACCCGCTGCTGTCTGTAACATTTCAGCTACTGCTGCCATCTTAATATCCAACCCATATCCAATTTTTTTCCCATGAGAAACAATTTGTGGTGCTCTATTAGCTACAGCGACCTTTATACCCAACCCGCATCCAATTTTTGCCCCATGAGAGACCATTGCAGAACCACCAATAAAAAAACCCAGCACTCCCCCTATTCCTGTTCCAATTGCTGCTGTTATTGCTGCTAGTTTGGTCGCCATACTTTACTCCTTCTTAAAAAAAATATTTTTCTACTTTGCTAAAAGTTAACGCCATTCGTGGTTATGGCGGTGGCTTGTGTGTATTTTGTGGCAATCTTTTATCTCACCCATCTAACCTTACACTTTCACATACCCCTGCGAAGGAGGGGTATGTGGGTTGATACGTCGAATTTAAAATTTCTGACGAAAGTTAGAATCAAGCTTTCTTTTGGCTTCAAACAACTTTTTTTCTTTCCCGGCTGATTTCCGCCATTTTGTCTCGGTTTCCTGGTTCTTCAAAGTTAGGATTAAACATTACGTTGGTTTCACGTAGCTCATTTTTTAGTCGCTTGATTTCCTGATCTTTCTCTTTTACCTGCCTGATTGCCACCTTCATAGTGTCATATTCTGTTTTAGCTAGCGTGATCATTTCAATTTTTCTTGAATCTAATCCGGAATTATAAGATTCATGAACATCCCATAAAGTTTTCAATGCTAAAGTACATAAAATTGCTGTTGCACCTTCCAAAATTTTACGATTAACAAAGATAAGAGTTTCTTGCGGAACTATTAGGGTCTGTTCTCTTAACCCCAAGCAAATCGTAGCTCCTATCAAATAAGGAAGAAATACAAGAACACCACTAGCTATTTTTTTTGTGTTATGTGCCATTGAATCGGCTACATAATTACAACTTTTTGATACAGATCTTAACATAATTACACCTTTTCCTTTTCTCAGTCCGTAACCTACACTCTTCTTGGTGAGTCATAGACTACTTCTTTTAGTTTAAATATGAGAGCCACCGATGCTGCAACTACTACCATATTCATAGAAAGAGTTGTGGTGGACAAAGATGCACAGTCCAGACTATGCAACACAGAAGGGCAATGTTCCTTAAAAGTTGCCATATTAAGATGAACCCCATGGTTTGCAATCTGATAAGTATAACCGCATAGCATTATTGTTGCCCACGCATCAGCAACTCTTTCAATTGCTGAAAAAAGCTTTGCTTGTGCCCTAAAAAGCCTTCTTTCAGCCTTATCCATCACTCTATTAGCCCTATTTCCTAAAGAGTCCACCGCTTCTGCCGTTTTATTTACTACTGCCACCTTTACACCTAACCCACATCCAATTTTTGCCCCATGAGGAACCATTGAAGGACCGCCAATTAAAAAACCTCCCACCGCTCCTATTCCTGTTCCAATTGCTGCTGTTATTGCTGCTAGTTTGGTCGCCATACTTTACTCCTTCTTAAAAAAATAATGATTCATATTCTTACCCATGGATTTGAGGATTTTATCCTCTTAATATTCCGTAAATTCAGAAATTTCCTTACGAAAACTCACTTTAGCTCACATAGGAAAACTGATCTTGCTTATACGTTAATTAGTTAGTGCCGATCAAGATGCGGACGCTCCTAAACACAAACTCGTAGCTCCTTGTAGATGGAGATGATCACTTCCACAACCTCGGCGATCTCTGAGAGCGTCCTTGATCACAATATCAGATGGCGTGATCGATGAAGCCATTCGCGTATTTTTGTACATAATTGAGATATTTGCCCTTCAAGTGGCCCCGAGTATTTTTACTTGCGTATACGTAGGTTTTCCAGGCGGTATTGCCCGATTGCTGCCAATTCTACGTCAGTAATAAGTTCACACCCATACAAATCGAGATCCTGAAGGTTGGGACAGCTTTGCACTACTGCTGTCACGCCCCTGGCAGTAACGCGTGTGCACTTACTCAGATTAAAATTCCGGAGGTTGTGACAGTGTTGCGCAACAGCCGCCAGGGCCGCATCGGTAATTTGATCACAAAAATTCAGATCGAAATCCTCAAGATCGGGGCACCTTTGCGCAATTTGTGCTATGCCTTCGTCAGTAATAAGACTGCACCCAACCAGGGAAAGATTCCGAAGTTTGGAGCAGTTTTGCGCAATTGCTTGCATGCCTAAGTCAGTGATCAACGAGCACCATTCCAGATTGAGAGCTATGAGGTCGTGACAGGTTTGAACAACGTCTCCCAGTCCCCTGTCAGTCAAGAGATTGCATCCATTTAGATTGAGTGCGCGAAGGTTGTGGCGGATCAGTGCAAAAAACTTCAACCCTTCGTCGGTAATTAAACTGCACCCCTCCAGATTGAGTGTCTGAAGTTCCCAATCAACCGAAATAAACAACAGGCTCTCATCTGTAACGGCTTCATTCCCATACAGATTGAGGCTCCTGAGGTTAGGAAAATATTTCAACACATATCCTGGGTCTATATCGCCGTTTATTATACCGGTAAGACTTAGGTCAAGGTGCATGACAAGAACACCCGCGTTCTGGGCTATGCGAGTTGCTTCTTTCAAATTTTTTGGTCGAAAAGATATTTCACAACCTTTTACTGAAACTGTTTTCGGGCACGCACACGTTTCAAGTAAAATTTTCTCGTGTGATCCGGTAAGATTGCAACTCTCCAGGGAAGTGGTGTAGAGTTTTACACGCTGTAAATTGGGACATTGTCGTGCAGACAAACTGCGCAATTGATTAAATTGGCCAGGAC
>Ga0207131_1122_pt1 | contig 14032 bp, 10 predicted proteins | sample Alteio_BWMinHeat_13_FD_153557 | JGI IMG/M metagenome (GOLD analysis project Ga0207131, IMG submission 153557) | Enriched cells from forest soil in Barre Woods Harvard Forest LTER site, Petersham, Massachusetts, United States -... | ecosystem: Environmental > Terrestrial > Soil > Temperate forest >...
GCTAGAGATTTTATAGTGGTTATTCCAGTTAGCATTTCTACCAAAAAATTTAATTTTATTTTATTGATGAAATTATTTTCATTCGAGTATTCTTTGGCCATGCGTGTAGAGCTGGTAATAGTCACGGTTAGTAGAATTATCATAATAATAGGAACAATAACCAAACTATGACCAATATAGGCGATTAGGGCCAAAAATATTAAAAGAAATGGTAAATCTAGCATGGTAACGATCATTTGCCCACCATAAAAATCTTTTAAAGAATCAAGATTGTTTATTCGTTCCATATATACCCCAGGACCTTCTTTGGTATATTCTTTGATATCAGAAAATAATAAATGTTCAAAGGCATGTAATGTTGCTTTGTAACTAAGCCTTGAATCCATCCAGGCGGCAACTTTTGCGCGGAGGATGCGTAGCCAAGTTTCAACTAACATAAGGGCGACAATGCCCAGAAATAAAACATATAATGTATCTGTAGATTTGTTAGGTATAATGCGATCGTATATTTGTAACATTGACATTGGAAATATTAGCGCAAGCACATTTATAAATAATGAACTAAGGATTAAACCAATGGTAACGTCGCTCCAGGTTGCCCATTGTGAGATATTAATGCCGATTAAATTTTGCCAAAATTTATTTTGATTGTGTTTTTTGTTAAAAAAATTAACTACCATAGAGCCAAGTCTTTGCAGCTGCAGCCTTTGTGAGAATGTTTTCTTGGCTTTTGTTGTTTCCATGCCATTAAGTATAGGGTTATTATGTAGAAATCGCTTATTTTAATCGACCTAACGCCTAAGATAGCATTAGTATAAAATAAGCAGCTATACCGGCTAAAAAACCAAATAAATGTCCTTCCCAGGAAGTTTTGGCAGAGGTCGGGAAAATCCCTAAAAATATACTACCAAAATAGTACAATATAATAACCGCAATAAAGATACTAGATACGGTGGGCTCTTTGTACGCGGATGCGATGATATACGAAAAATATCCAGTGATTAGTGCGCTGGCACCGATATGATTACCGGGTCTGCCAACACACCAGACCGCGACACTGCCCAGGAGAACTATAATAACGGATGCTAGGTAAAAAACCTGTACTCCAAACGACAGCATCACTAGCCCTAAGGCAAACAGTGGAATAGAGTTAAAAAATAGATGATTAAAATCTTTATGCAAAAAGCAATTGGTGAATATACCAATTAAACCACGCGCACGGCGCGGTATTAAACCAAGGGAATTAAGGTGTAGATTCAACCACCAATTTGCTAGGTTAAGTACCCACATTGCGCCCATCAGCTCTAGCAATAGACCGAGGTTATTTTGGCTAGTTTGGATAAATTGATCTAAATCGTAGGCGATCGATGTTAATGTCATGGTAGTCGACCCTGTTGTGTAGATGCACATGTAGTTATCATTAAATATAATATAGTAAATAATTGTATGACTAGATTTATGACTTCATATATAATGCCAGTATTAATGAGGTTGTATAATGGCAGAGCAGTTATTAAAATTAATTTTATCGATCCGGGATTTCCTTTGGTCTGGCCCGTTATTATGGCTGTTTATTGGTACTGGTGTGTATGTCACTTGGCAATTGCGTGGCCTGCAATTTAAATATTTATATTCTGGTGCTGTTTCTGGTTTTAGCTGTATTAAAAAAGTATTTATGCCAGCAGCAACAAATCCAGTTGTTAGTCGTGCTGCTGAACCAATGACTGCTGAACTTAATGGTGAGTTATCTGCCATGCAAGCGCTGATGACTGCGTTAGCCGGTGCAATTGGCACTGGTAATATAACCGGTATCGCAGTAGCCATTACTACTGGCGGTCTCGGGGCGTTATTTTGGATGTGGGTAGTAGCATTATTTGGGATGGCCACTGCGTACACCGAAGCAGTATTATCACTTAAATTTAGAGAAACCAATGCAGACAACCTCACTATTGGTGGGCCGATGCTTACTTTAGCTAAAGGGCTAAAAAATAAGTGGTTAGCGGCTTGGTTTGCAGGTTGTGGTGCGATTGCCGGTTTGGGCTATGCTATGGTGCAGGCAAATTCAGTAATAGACGCTGCACTTAGTGTGGTTAATATGGAGCGTTTAAGTTTGGGAATTATTCTCAGCTTTATAGCTGGTTGGGTAATAATTGGTGGCGTTAAGCGAGTTGGTTTTGCTGCGACTATGTTAGTACCTTTTATGGCTATTTTTTATTTTATAGTTAGTATTATTGTTTTGTTGTATAACTACCAAGAGGTGTTGCCAGCCCTGAAATTAATTGTGGTTAGTGCATTTACTGGTCATGCTGCCGTTGGCGGTTTTATGGGTTCCACAGTTATATTGGCATTACAGAGTGGTGCGCAATATGGGATATTTGCCAATGAAGCTGGGTTGGGTAGTTTAGCTATTGCCAGTTCTTGTGCTAAAACTGCAGATCCAAGGCAACAAGGTTTTCTCGCTATCAGCGGGGTATTTATTGCCACAATGGTGGTATGTACTATTACTGGATTAGTCATTGCAGTTACCGGAGTATTGGGTACTGAAGTTGATGGCAACTTACTAACGGGTTCAGGTTTGGCTTTATTAGCATTTTCATCGGTACATGCATTTTTGCCATATATAGTTATGCTATGTCTATTGCTGTTTGCTTTTACTACTATCTTGGCGTGGGCCTATTACGGTGAAAAGTGTTTAGAGTTTTTATTTGGCATTAGAGTTGCATATTGCTATCGTTGGTTATATATAGGTTGTATAATCGTAGGTGCGGTTATGAGCTTACATTTAGTTTGGGCGTTTGCACATTTGGCCAACGGCCTGATGGCAATTCCAAATTTGATTGCCGTGATATGTTTAGTTAAGATATTGCGAAGTGACAATCTAAAAGATATCGCTATACTGGATAGTTAATCTGGCTAGTTAATATAGCGCAGGCGTAAGTATTTAAAAGGATGTGACATATGAATAGCAGTCTACTAAAAAAAGTTGCCAATTTATTATTAACTGGGATTTTATTATGTAGCTGGCTTGGCTCAAGAGCTTGCTTTGCAGAAGATTCAGCAGCTACAAATTCAACAGCAACGTCAACAACCACCGGATCAAGTTTAGCAAGCAATCCAGCATTAGAAGGCTTGCGTACTATTAGCAAGGGCTTTTCTGAAATTGCCAAAGCAGTTTCTCCATCTGTAGTGAACATTCAAGTTGAACAAGAAGTGGCAGCCAATGCGTTTGGTAGACCGTATATGCCAGATGGCGAAGGTAATGAGCAATTAGATCCGATGGGGGAGGAGTTTTTTCGTTTCTTTTTTGGCCCACCATTACAGCGTGAACATCCATCGCGCAAACAGGCTATTATAGGGCAAGGATCTGGCTTTATAATTAAAAATGATAGTGATATTAGTTATATTGTAACTAATGATCATGTAGTTAAAGATGCATCAAAAATAATTGTAAAATTACTCGACGGTCGGGAATTAGATGGAAAAATTGTTGGCTTAGATTCACATTCAGATTTGGCAGTGATTAAGGTTACTGCAGGTAATTTGCCAATAGTGCAATTGGGAGATTCGGATAATATAGAGGTAGGTGAATGGGTTGTGGCAATTGGTAACCCGTTTGGTTTATCGAACACCTTAACAGCTGGTATTATCAGTGCCAAAGGTCGAAATGGCGTAGGCATTAATGATTATGAAAATTTCATTCAAACTGATGCTGCTATTAATCCAGGAAATTCTGGTGGCCCGTTAGTTAATTTAGATGGCAAAGTAATTGGAATTAATACTGCAATAGTTAGTCAACATGGCGGTTATATGGGAATAGGCTTTGCTATACCAATAAATATGGCCGTGAATATAACAGATCAATTGATTAAAACTGGTAGCGTAAGTCGTGGTTATTTTGGTGTTAGTATTCAAGAATTAACTCCTGAATTAGCCAAGAGTTTTGGTTTAGATGCTAGTGTGCATGGAATATTGGTAACGCAGGTTCTGCCAAATTCCCCAGCTGCAAAAACTGGCCTTAAGCAAGGAGATGTAATTACTGAATTGGATGGCAGTCCAATTAAGTCACCGGCAGACTTTAGAAATACTATTGCGCTAGCCAAGCTTGGTTCTAGCCATAGTATCGTGGTGCTACGCGACAATGCGAAGAAAACCTTTAAATTTAATACAAGTAGTTTGCCAGAAGAGAAAAAGGTCTTAGCGCAGGCTGATACTGAGATTTCTAATGTGGATAAACTTGGTATCGCAGTAAAAGCTATTACGCCGAACATTGCTAATAAACTTGGGCTTAAAGATGCTAAAGGCGTATTGATCGTTAATGTGACTCGCGGTAGCATTGCGGATATGGCAGGTATGCGGCCCAATATGGTCATTGTTGAAGTAAATAGGAAGCCTATTGCTAATGTGACCGAGTTTTTAACCACAGTTGAAAAGAATGAAGGTGGGGCGCTGTTGTTTTTAATTCAAGGTAGAAATGGGATTTGGTATTTGACCTTAAAGCAATCTTAAATAATAGTGAATGGGCGGTGATATATGATCAAGGCAGAGAAACTGACCAGGACGTATGGTAAAGTTGTTGCGGTTAAAGATGTGTCGTTTCACATTAAGAGCGGCGAGATTGTTGGTTTGTTGGGGCATAACGGCGCTGGCAAAACTACAATAATGAAAATGTTGACCGGTTTTTTGCAACCAAGTAGTGGCAGTATTGTTATCGACGGGATTGACGTGATCGAGCACAGCAATTTAATTCAAGCTAGTATTGGCTACTTGCCAGAAAATAGTCCAACATACCCAGATTTAACAGTTATTTCATATTTAGAATATGCCGCACAGCTGAAGCAAGTGCCAGAACAAGATATTGCCGCAAGTATTAATGCAGCTATAAATTTGACTGGGATAAGAGACAAGGCTTTTAGTAGGATATCTACATTATCACGTGGTTATCAGCAACGGGTCGGCGTAGCACAGGCAATTTTAGCGCGACCTAAAATATTAATTTTAGATGAACCTACGAATGGCCTGGATCCAACTCAAATAGAACAAATGCGGGGGTTAATTAAGGACATCGCTAAAACTAGTACCGTGATTATTTCCACACATATTTTGCAAGAAGTTCAAGCTATTTGTGATCGAGTTTTAATCATTAAAAACGGACATTTAGTTTTAGATTCTGCGTTAGACAAACTTCAAGTGAGTCAAAGAGTCGTGGTAGCTACAGCATGTCCAGAGGAAGAATTTAATAAAATCTTAGTTAAGGTTAACGGGGTGCGAGAAATAGAGCAATTAGCCGCAGAGGCAGTTAATTGCAAGAATATTTTTGCAATTACGGTGGATATTGCCAATACGCCAACGGAATTAGATTTAGTATGTGCCAATATAACCGCCGCCTTAGTAGCAGCTAAGCAGCAAGTTTTTGCTATTTCACCGGAAAAACGTGATTTAGAAACTATTTTTAGAGACATTAATATGCCAAGCGAGGTTGTTGAAAATGCAGCTTAATATTTCCCAAATTGCGAAAAAAGAAGTTTCCGTATTTTTTTCTTCTCCAAGTGCATTTTTATTTTTAGGCACATATTTAGCGGTAACTTTATTTGTGTTCTTTTGGGTGGCAACTTTTTTTGCCCGTAATATTGCGGATGTAAGGCCATTGTTTGAGTGGATGCCAATTTTATTGGCATTTTTAAGTTCGGCTCTTACCATGAAGCTGTGGAGTGAAGAGCGCCGCATGGGTACTTTGGAATTTTTATTGACCAAGCCAGTTGGAGTATTACAGCTAGTGCTTGGCAAATTTGTAGCGTGTTTAATTTTAACTGGTATTGCGCTGGCATTAACTATCTTTGTACCGATAACTGTATCAATGCTTGGAAATGTGGATTGGGGCCCAATATTTGGCGCTTACATTGCGACATTTTGTTTAGCAGCAGCTTATATAGCGATTGGTTTGGCAGTAAGTTCCAATTCAGATAATCAGATTATTAGCTTAATTGTATCTACGGTGGCGTGTTTATGTCTCTATGCCTTAGGTAGTGATGCCATTACCGCCTTCTTTTCGAGTCAAGTTGGTGAGCTTTTGCAATTAATGGGTAGCGGAGCTAGATTTTCTTCAATTAGTCGCGGGGTTTTAGATTTTAGAGATATATATTATTACTTAAGCATAGTCGGAATATTTTTAAGTTTAAATATTTATTTCTTGGAAAAAACGCGCTGGTCGTTGCATGAAGGGAATAAAACTAAGAATTTATGGCGTGCTGTTACATTGTTGCTGGTATTAAATTTAGTGATCAGCAATATATGGCTACAACAGGTCCGCTTTGCGCGCGTAGATTTAACGCAAGGACATATCTATTCTATTTCATCTGCAACCAAACAATATATTACACATTTGGATGAGCCGTTGTTGATCCGTGGTTACTTTAGTTCTAAGTTACATCCTTTCTTAGCACCTCTAGCGCCACAACTTAAAGATTTATTGGAAGAATATGCGGTAGCAGCTAAAGGTAAAATTCAGGTTGAGTTTATCGACCCATTACAATCACCAGCCTTAGAATTAGAAGCTAATGAAAAATATGGTTTAAAGCCGGTACCATTTCAAGTTGCGGATAAATATCAGGCAGCACTAGTAAATGCCTATTTTAATATTGTGGTGCAATATGGTGATCAATATGAAGTTTTGGGGTTTAGAGATTTAATTGAGGTTAAAGCTGCGCGTGAAAATGATATAAATGTTACTTTGCGTAATCCTGAATATGAAATTACCAGGAGCATTAAAAAAGTTACCAAAACTTATCAAGGCGGTGGCGATGTGTTTAGCAGCATTGTTACCCCGGTTAAATTTACGATTTATTCATCGGCAGAAGCAAAACTGCCAGAGCCAGTGTTGAAACTAAAACAAGAAATTGATACATATTTGGTGGATAGAAATAATGCCGCAAATGGAAAATTATTGTTGGCTACGTATGACCCAGAGATAAATTCCAATGCTATCGGCAAAGAAATAGCGGCTAAATATGGGTTTCAACCAATGCGGGTTGGATTATTGGATCCAAAAACTTTTTATTTTTATATGACCATGGAGCAGGGCGGACAAGTAATACAAATACCAATTCCGGAAGATTTGAGTTTTAATGAATTTAAGCGCTATTTTGAAATTGGTATTAAGCGTTTTTCACCTGGCTTTATGAAAACACTAGCATTCTATAGTGATGAATCTGCTGCGGATGATTACTATGGCATGAAAATGTATAGTGGTAGGAACTTTAACACCATTAAACAGAAATTAGGTCAAGGTTACTTAATAGTGGACACGGATTTAAAATCTGGGCTAGTGCCAGAAGATGCAGATGTATTATTCGTGGCCAAGCCAAAAAATTAGATCAAAAGCAATTGTTTGCAATGGATCAATTTTTAATGAAGGGTGGTTCGGTAATATTAGCCACTAGCCCATTTGCAGTCAGTGCCACGGCGCAAGGGTTTACGGCTAGTAAACTTGACTCTGGGATCACTGCATGGTTAAAGCATAATGGGTTAGAGATAGAGAATACCATGGTGCTGGATGCGCAAAATTCGCGGATTGCTGTGCCGGTAGAGCGTAAAATAGCTGGCTTAACTATCCAAGATTATTATATGGCGGATTATCCATATTTTATTGATATTCGTAATAATGGGTTTAATAAAAATAACATGATTACTTCAACCTTGCCGCAATTGACCTTAAGTTGGGCTTCGCCAATTAGTGTGTCTACGGCGCAAAATGAGCGTAATGTTGTGCCATTGCTTAAAAGTGGTAATAAATCCTGGACCAATGAAAGTTTGAATATTGCGCCGGATATTGAACAACGTGGCACTCTTGGTGCACCGAATGGTGATAACACCCAATCACAGCTGCTAGGAGTAATGCTGGAAGGGAAATTCACTTCGTATTTTGCGGAGAAAGAATCACCATTGCTAAACAATGCGGCTGTGGATAGTAAAGCTAAAGATGGCTCTAAAGAGGGTGAGGTTGCTAAAGCTGAAGCAGCTGCAGAAGAAGCTAGCAAAGCTGGGTTACAATATAAGAGCCCAATAACCAACTCTCCTGAATCGGCGCGAATAATACTATATGCATCCAATGAGTTTTTAAATGACGATGTTATAAGATTAGTTAGTGTTGCCAATAATGATTTGTATTTAAATTCTACGCAACTGATAGAAAATAGTATCGATTGGTCGTTAGAGGATCGTGAGTTACTATCAATTCGCAGTCGCGGCCATTTTATCCGTACTTTGATGCCGATGAGTGCCGAAGTTAAGATGTTTTGGGAATATGGTAATTATTTGTTAGGAGTTACTGGTTTGGTGTTAGTGTATTTTGTTAGACGCTACTACACCACCAAAAATCATAAACGGCAGGAGCAACTACTAGCCAGTAGTTGAGTATAGGGGGCTAAAATAACATGAAAGGTAAGATTAAGTTTTTGGGTGCAGCCTTAGTTGTACAATTAGTACTTACTACGTATATAGTTTTTCAACCGCGGGTAAATCAAGCTGATACCGCTGCAAATGCAGCATTATTAAATTTAGTAACTGCTAATATTGACGAAATCCAAATAACTGGCGCAGAGGATGGTACTACTGCAAGTACGAAAAATTCTACTTTAACTATGCGGGACGAAAATGGTAAATGGGTATTGCCAAATTATCAGAATTTTGCTGCGCAGCCAGAGAAAGTGGCACAGCTTTTGGAGAAATTATCCCATCTGAAGCGTGGTTGGGTGGTAGCGAATAGCCAAGCGTCTGCGGATAGATTTAAAGTAAAAGCGGATGATTTTTCACGTAAATTAGTATTTTTGAGCCAAGGAAAACCAGTACAGACTTTGTTAATTGGTACCACACCAAGATTTAAATATACGCATGTGCGAGTAGGCACTGAAGATAATATTTATGAAGTGCCATTTGGAGTGCACGAGGTGAGCATTGCCGCGCAAGACTGGATTAATGCAGCATACTTGCATAGCGATTTAAACGGTATAAGCAATGTAGTGTTGCCAAGTCTTAAGTTAAGCCGCGATGCTAGTAAAGAAGGACAGTTTACAGTAACAAGTATTGATCCGGATAAGTTGGATAAAGGTAAACTCGAGACATTGCTATATCGGCTTACGCATTTAAGTTTACAGGATATAATTTCTGCTACGGAAAAGAATGAGATAGAAGCACTAGCGCCAAAATTTACCTATAGTGTGCAATTTAAAGTGGGCAATACGGTTGATTATAAAATATATGAGCTAAAGAATAAGCCATATTACGTATTGGTGTGCTCTGGTGACACCTGGTCGTTTAGAGTTGATAAGCACACGATAGATGAAATAGCCACGGTTAAGCTAGATAACCTGGTGATTAAATTATCTGCAGCGTCAGAGGGAAAGGATCGATTATTTCCGGATGAGAAATTAGCACAAAATGCAGAGTGATGAAATAGAGCTCTCGCTGCCAATAATTGCAGATAGTGAGGATAAAACTTCACCACTTAAAAATCGGATCCGCAAGAATTATCGCCACTTGCGTAAATGGGCCAAACGCACCGAGACGAATTGCTTTCGGATCTACGATCGTGAAATACCGCATTATCCACTCGCAATTGATTATTATGCCGGTCGTCTTTGTGTGCAACATTTTTTACGCACGCGTGATATGGATGAGCCTCCGGCAGAATTGGTGGCCGAAACGAATGACGCTTTGTGCAGCATTTTTGCCAGTACACCGGAATTAATCCATTGGCGCAACCGTATTAAGCGCGAGAAAACGCAGCAATATGAAAAATCTGGTGCTTTTAATGAGTTTTTTACCGTGGTTGAATATGGGGTGAAGTTTAAGATTAATCTTTTAGATTATCTAGATACTGGCCTGTTTCTTGATCACCGTGAAACGCGTAAAATGGTGGCGTCCATTGCAGCAGGGAAGCGGGTGTTGAATTTGTTCGCATACACTTGCTCTTTTAGTGTGCATGCCGCATTAGCTGGGGCGGTATTTACTAAAAGCGTAGATATGTCCAACACCTATACCGACTGGGGTAGGGATAATTTTTTGCTGAACTCTCTGGTAGTTTTACCTCACCATAACCCTCCCCCAAATCAAAGATTTGAGGGAGGGAATGTAATAGTGCGCGCAGATTGCCTTAAATTTTTGATTGATGAAGTTATATCTGGTGCTAAATACGATATTATAATTATTGACCCACCAACAATTTCTCGCTCCAAGAAAATGGATCGCATGTTTGATGTGCAGGAAGATTATATTTTCTTGATTAATAAAGGTTTAGCATTATTGGCGGATCAAGGCGTGATTTTTTTCAGCACCAATTCGCTGAAGTTTTCTTTTGATCCGAGCAATTTCCCTGGTGCAGTAATTACGGAAATTTCGCATAAAACTATCCCGCTAGATTTTAGTAAAAGTAGGATCCACCGTTGTTGGAAGATTGCTTATACTAAAATATAGAGTAAAACCGTAGTTATGATTTTATATTTTTCTTATACTGCTCTCTACCACGTTGTAAACCATGCGGCAATTTAGCGGCCATAGCTTTGCTGGCAGCCAGACGCTGTGTAGTGGGTTGGTTATCCTTAAACAACGCTGTTATCCAGCTCCCGTGGCGCGGATTAGCGTTGTTTAAGGCTATCTCTTGTAATTCGACCATTGCGTCTGGATCGTAACCAGCACGGAACATATAGGTCATGGCAAGTTTATCAATACTTACCACCTGATGTTCAGCTGTAGGTGCACGGAAATATAATTTTATGTGTTTAATTAGCACAATTTTTTGGCTTAACACTGCAGCTAGTTCAGCTTCATCCTGCAACTTGTTCAGTAACCCTATGCTTATCTGTATTTTGCCAGATTGATCGGATTGCAACGTTGGCTTAGCTGAGTTCAAAACGACAAATTCGTAATTTTGAGAGCTGCAATCCATCACAATCAGAATACGTTTGCCAACTCGGCTGACATATTCTGCAATGTCGGTGGTGGCGGAGTGTTTCCTGTCAGTATTGCCAGCATAAGCTGACAAAGGCAATAAAAGGATAACGATGATACCTACTGCGCAGGCGCTTAAGAAATTTATGTTTTTTATTCGAGCCTCCTGTTTGAGCGCAACGAGTTTAGGCGGGATTAAAAAACATAAATTTCTTAAGCGCCAGAGTAGTGGGTATCCTAGTGTTTTGAGTGTTGTCATAATTATCACCATTGTAACGAATAACTTATAGCTACCGTCCACTGGTGTATACTTATGAAAGAGTGCTAGGCTTAATATTGATGCAAACCTAAATTTAGTATAGTCTTTGTCAGCCTGAGATGCTGACAAAAATGGGGTGTTACGTTATGACAGCAGATACTACTAATACACGCGATGAGATGATCGCGAGAATTATACAGTATGTCATGGAAAAATTACCTGGCGATGAGTCACCAATAATTAAGGATTTTCTTAAACATTATTATATGCGCGTGTCGCCCGATGATCTAGGCTCACGCAGCATCCTAGATCTATATGGTGCTGTGGTTTCTTACTGGCATTTTATCTATCAACGGTTACCAGGCGAGATAAAAATTCGTGTTTATAATCCTAATCTAGAAGAACATGGCTGGCAATCTCCGCACACGGTAATTGAAATTTCCACAGATGAGCGTCCTTTTATTATTGATTCGGTACGCCTAGCTTTAACGCGTGAAGGGTTCAATATTGATTTATTAATCCATTTAAGTGGTATATGTTTTCGACGAGATCCATCTGGAAATGTAATAGCAATGGGTGCAGCTAAAGAATGCATCAAGCAGGACTTTATCACAGAAACCCCATTATATATAGAAATAGATAGACAAAGTGATATTGCTACTTTAAATCGAATTAGAGACATAATTAATGAAGTTATCAGCGATGTGGATATTATTGTGCGAGATTGGAAACCAATGCAAGCACAAGCCGTGGCATGCATTAAATTTTTGCAGCAAGAAATCACTGTTCAACCTGCGAGTGCAGCTGATTTGGCGGACGTCATCGCGTTTATGCAGTGGATTGCAGATGACCACTTTACTTTTTTAGCTTTTGCCCGCTATAAATTTAGCAATAAAGATGATGATAATAAACTTGAGTATATTCCGGAAAGCGCTCTAGGATTGTTTAGCAAAAAAAGTAGAATACCAACGGTGTGTAATTTTAAAAATATGGCGGCAATGACGCGACAAGTGTATTTATCCAAAGAGCGGCTGATGATTGGTAAAACTAAAGTTATATCGACTATTCATCGTCCTACGCATGAAGACTTCATTAGTGTCAAATTTTTTGATACGACTGGCATGCTGGCAGAGGTATGGCGGTTTGTGGGCTTGTATACCGCAGTGGCATATACTAGCGCGCCTAAAAGTATTCCATATATTTGTAAAAAAATAGATGCCGTATTTGCGATTTCTGGTTTCAATCAAAATACGCATGACGGAAAAGCGCTGTTGAATATTATAGATACGCTGCCGCGAGATGATTTGTTTCACGCTACCGCACAAGAGCTGCATGATTTGGCTATTGGTGTGTTGTTTTTACAGGAACGCCAAAAAATCCGACTGTTTATTCGCAAAGATATTTATGGTCAATATTTTTCGTGTTTAGTATATGTGCCACGCGATAGGTTTAATTCTTCTTTGCGGCAAAGAATGCAAAATATTTTGCAGACAGAATTGGGCGGTAGTAGTGTGGATTTCTCTACCAAGTTTTCCGAATCAATTTTGGCACGGATCCATTTTGTGGTGCGGGTAGATCCTTTTGTTGAGACTCAATATTCAGTGGAAGATATTGAAGCTAAGCTGGTGGAGTCTGCTAGAACTTGGAATGATGATTTGCACGATGCTTTGCATGAGTCTTTTGGTGAAGAAAAAGCTAATATATTGATGGAAGACTACAGCGAGGCTTTCCCCGCTGGTTACTGTGAAAGCTTTACGGCACGTAATGCAGTAATTGATATTGAACACATTGAAAAATTATTGGCTAATCCAGCAATATCGTTAGCGATGAGTTTGTATCGACCAATCGAAGATAAAGAAAGTAGCTGTAGATTTAAGTTGTTTCGTGTCGATAAACCATTTCCATTGTCGGATGTGGTTCCCATGTTGGAAAATATGGGGCTGAGAATTATAAGTGAGCGACCATATCATATTAGGCGGAATGGCAACAGTAATGATAAAGTATGGGTGAATGATTATCGCATGCTGCAACCATCTGGAAAAATTTTGAGTCCAGAATTAGTGAAAAATATTTTCCAAGAAGCATTCGCTGCGGTATGGTGTGGGTTAGTTGAGAATGATCGATTTAACCGTTTAGTACTTAGTGCTATGTTAACTTGGCGTGAGGTTGCGGTAATTCGTGCTTATTTTAAATATCTATGGCAAACTGGGCTAGGGTTTAGCCAAACTTCGGTAGAAGACGCATTATATAATAATTCACAAGTTAGCAAAAAATTAGTGGCTTTTTTCTTGAAGCGCTTCGAAATTATGCCTCACAAAAATGAACCTGTGCGGCAAGAAACTCTGGCTAGCTATAAATCGGCAATTTTGCAAGAGTTGGAAGAAGTTAAAAGTTTGAATGAAGATCGAATTTTGCGCAAATTTTTGCATACCATAGAAGCTACGATTCGGACAAATTATTTTCAACTGACGTGCATGGCAACCCAAAATCCTATCTTTCTTTTAAATTAATTTCGGCGCAAGTGCCAGATTTATTAAAGCCACATCCATTGTATGAGATTTTTGTATATTCACCGCGCACTGAGGGTATTCATATGCGCGCAGCCAAGGTTGCACGCGGCGGTATTCGTTGGTCGGATCGGCATGAAGATTTCCGTACTGAAGTATTGGGTTTAATGAAAGCACAGCAAGTTAAAAATGCGGTAATTGTACCATTTGGCGCTAAAGGTGGTTTTGTAGTTAAAACTAATATGAGCGCTGCAACGCGCGATGAGTTTATGCAAGAGGGAATTGCATGTTATAAAATTTTAATTCAAGGTTTATTAGATTTAAC
>Ga0207131_1123_pt1 | contig 14022 bp, 7 predicted proteins | sample Alteio_BWMinHeat_13_FD_153557 | JGI IMG/M metagenome (GOLD analysis project Ga0207131, IMG submission 153557) | Enriched cells from forest soil in Barre Woods Harvard Forest LTER site, Petersham, Massachusetts, United States -... | ecosystem: Environmental > Terrestrial > Soil > Temperate forest >...
AAAAAATCGATAAATTTAACTATTTAATTAAATGGGATGAAAATCGATTTTTAACCCACAAGCTTTTATTGCATTGATAAGAGTAGTAAATTTTGCTTTTCCTTTTTGAGATAAGCTCCTATAAAAACTCTCCCGACTCACTTCTATTTTAGAGGAAATTTCAGTCATTCCTCCATGTGCTTCAACAACATAACGTACGGCTAATTGAAAAATCCCGATGTCGTTTACTTCAAAGCTTTCGTCTAAACATGCCGCTAAATAGGCTGATGCATATTCATGGTCTTTTAGTCTTTCGATCAACTTTTCTTTATGATTTCTAAGCTTTCTCATTTTTTACCTCTCTTTGGCGAAAGATATTCACGCCAATATTTTTGCGCTTTGTCTATATCTTTTTGTTGTCCTTTTTTATGACCCCCAAGAAGCAAAACCAAAACTGTATCTGTTTTGTATCCAAAATAAATTCTATATCCTGGCCCAAAATCAAGTTTCAGTTCAAAAACACCCTCACCAACAGATTCATAAATCCCGAAATTTCCTGTCTTTTCAATTCTCGTAATCCGAGCATCTATTCTAACCAACGCGTTTTTATCAAGGCTTTCCGCCCATTCTGCATAAGGCTCTTTTCCTGTATTAGTCTTGTATACTTCGATGTCGAATGCGTGAGTCATAACTTCCTTTCCTATTTTTATTGTAGCGCGCAGGCTACTTTTATGTAAACATAAATTTGCTTCTCTTTTTATGCGGCGGAATCGTAAAAGCACTTAGAGAATCTCTGCGCTTTCTCAGCGTGCTCTGCGGCTCTGCGGTTAAGCTTGGGGTCTCCGGTACGAGCGTGTCTTTGGACAAGAGCAATGATACGTTCAGCAGGAGCAACGAAAGTTACAGTTGCGTGAGTTAAAAATATTAGCCTGGGCGATTTATGCTTAATCTCAGAAGGTAAGTATTAAACACTGATTAAAGGCTGCAGGAGCTGTTCCTGGCGGCTTCTGGGCTGTTTCATTGCAATGCTATCAGAAATGTCTTGCTCATCGTCGTTGAGATTAAATTTGATGTCAAACTCTTCCCAAATGAAACGATTGACACAGCCGCCTTTATTTTTTATTTGCACAGTCCAGCGGCTGCTTATTAAACCATCCTGTTGCTTTAACGCTTTTGCATCAATCGTTAACTTGGCGCTGGAATTATCATAGATTATCCAGTCAGGGAGCAGCACTCCCGCTGGGAGAGATTTACCATCTCTCAATAATCGTACCGATACTAACTTTTCCGGATGGATGCGGGTGACAGTGTGACAATAGTCGCTCGCTTGACCAAATATAATGAACTCAGTAGGAAGCCTGTTAACGTACCTAATGCTCTTCTTTGCTACAGCGTAACTTGCACCCATGATCGCGAATGTTGCCCCTATGCTGCCGACGATTTTAATCACAAGATTGTTTATCGATTGATTATTAGCAATTGGTGTCAACTCGTCTCGATTACGATTAGGAGTAACGTCACTCAATAAATTAAAACTGCGCATAGCCATTGCTCCAAAAGGGTCGGCAGCAGAGATGATCACTGACATAGATCCTGAATAATATTCAGAGGGTATTCCTGTTATTATTTTGTTTTTTTGATCGTAGGTTAACCAAGTGGGGAGCGGTTGCTGGTTCTCCAATGCAACGCTATAGGTTAGAGGATCCTCTTCAGGATCGACAAAGAGATCGGAATCTATTGAGACGTTGAATGGGACCAATGGGTGAATGTTTTGACTCGGTAATTCCGCAAGACCAGCATGTGGAGCCAGATTGGTAATATCGATAGTTTGTATGGCATTGGCAATACCTCCATAGGAGTCATCAGCTTGTATATTGACTTTTCTTACTGTCACGACTGGAGGAACTGCTCCTGATAAGTTTCGCGTAGCTGAATTAAATGAAATCCAATCCGGTAATGGCGAGCCATCGGTTAGGGTTGCCGAGTAAGATAACAAGTCGCCATCATTATCTGTGAACTCTGGAATTATCCAACTAAAGAGGTGGTGAACGGTCTGTGATTCGATAGAAGGAGCTATTGGTGGATGATTGAGAACAGTGATCCAAAAAGGGATGCTTGCAGTATCTCCAAGAGTGTCAGTAATTGTTAACTTGATGGGCATGGTTCCTCGATCGAGGAGCGCAGGTGTTCCGGATAATGAGATATTATTGACGGAAAAAATTTTTAAGCCTGAAGCACTATTTGCCACATAGACATAATTGTCAAAAACTGTGAGACTACGCACACTTGTCATCGCCGCACTTCCGGCGAGGATCGGCTTTGTTTTGTTGCTGATATCGATGATTTCTAATCCACTATTTATATCTGCAACATAGGCATAATTCCCAACGACAGCAACGTCATAAGCTTGTGATGTGCTTATACTTCCAAGGAGCGTTGGTTTTCTTATGTTGCTCACGTCAATAATTATTAATCCACCACACAGACCTGCAACGTAGGCATAATTGTCCACGACAGTAATGCCAAGGGCTCCTTCCTGGATCGCCGTACTCCCGATAATGTACGGATTTGTCTTATTATTTATATCGATGATTTTTAATCCACCACCCCAATCTGCAATATAGGCATAATTGTCATCGACAAATATGCCATAGGCGTTCTGAGTCTTTACACTTCCAATAAGAGTAGGGCTTGTTTTATTGCTTATATCAATAATTTTTAACCCATCACCCTGATCCGCCACATAGGCATAATTGTCCACAACAGCGACGTCATAGGCTACCATAGTTTTAATACTTCCAATGAGAGCCGGGCTAGCTTTGTTGCTGATATCGACGATTTTTAACCCATTTAAGTAATCTGTAACATAGGCATAATTACCAACAACAGCAACACGCTGAACTACTCCCAAATTCATTATATTCCCGATGATAGTTGGGTCAGTTTTGTTGCTAATATCAATGATTTTTAATCCACCACCCTGATCCGCCACATAGGCATAATTGCCAACGATAGTGACTTTATAAGCATTTAAAGTTGCCATACTTCCAACAAGAGTGGGGGTAATAGACATTGTTAACCAATTAGGTAATGCTGTATCGTCCATCTGCAAAAAACGAACATCTGCGACCTCCGTATAACTAAACATCTGATTGAGATCAATTTTGAGATTAAATGGAGTATTAGGAAAAACGCTTTGGTTAGCAATTGTGTTGGCAACAATTGGACCAGCCAAGAGTCGTCTACCAATGAATACTGTTGTTGCAAGAGTGACTGACAGGGCATCTGGAGATGAAAAGCCTTGTTTACTCATATTCCCATGTGCAAATAAAGCTGAGTGCACCAAGTAAGTAACCATTGCTAATCCAGTTGTGGTGGCGACAATTGCAACACGCTTAATTATTGAGTGATATCGATTAACTTCTCTGAAATTTGGGTTAAGGGTATTCTCAACATTAACGGTAAAAGAACGATCTACTAGCGCTTGACTTGCATCTGCGAGTACTGAATCTGGAGTAGGCCAGAAGTATTCCTTCACGGAAGCAAACACCTTGGCAAACAGTAAGGGTAGCTCACAGCGCACATGCCAGCTATTTAGAAATCCCGAGTCTTTACCATTCTTGGCCTCAGAGGATGCTTTTAAAAATCGTTGCTGAGCATTGAAAGACTGTATTGCCATCGTATCACCTGTTTTTTTTGTGGGCTTTTATTACCGCACTTTTTCGTTAATTTTACTTACTAAAGAGGGATTAATGGCTGTGTAAGTTGTTCATAGCGGTTTTTAACGGACCGCAAGGCAACGTTATCCGAAATATCTCCCAACTTATCGTTCATTTCTGGAAATTGGCGAACGAACTCGATGTCAAATTCCTCCCGAATAAGATCATAGACACAAAATCCTCTATTCTTCACTTGTATCGTCCAACGATTCATGCTTAATTCATCCTGGTCCTGTTCTTTTAATGTTTTGGCATCAATTGTTAACTTACCACTGGAAATATCATAGATTAACCAGGCGGGGAGCGATATATCATCTGGAAGTAATTGACCATTCCTTAATAATTTTACTGATGCCACCTTGTCTGGACTAAGATGGGTAATCGAGTGACAATATTCGCTTTCCTGACCAAAAACGACATACTCTGTAGGTAGGCTGTATAGGCATTTCATGCTCTTTTTCCATATAACATTGCTTTTCGCATAAGCAAGGACTCCGATTAAGAATATTGAAGCTACAGCGCTGGTGATTTTAATCGCAAGAACGGTTGTTAATTTATCATTGTTATCTTTGCCAACACCTGAATTACCTGGGGGATTAACAGGAATACCAACCATAAGATTAAAGCTGTGCGCAGCCATTGCCCCGAAAGGATCGGTGGCTGTGACAATCAGTGAAATAGATCCATTGCAAATAGAGGCGTTTCCTGTAAATGCTCTATTGATTGGATTGAAGGCAAGCCAGTCAGGAAGAGATTGTTGGTTTTGTAGAGTGGCGCTATAGATGAGAGGATCACCATCATTGTCTCCGAAAAGTTGATCATCAAGTGAAAAGTTGAATGGCATTCTTGGTTGGATAAATTGATCTGTTAATTTCGCGAGGCACACATAAGGTGCAAAATTGGTTACAGTAATAGTTTGGGAGGCATTTGCAATGCCTCCAAATGAATCGTTTGCCTGAATGTTGAAGTTTCTTACCGTCACAACGGGGGGAACCACTCCAGATAAATTTCGGGTAATTGGGTTTAATGAAATCCAATCGGGTAAAGGTGAACCATCGGCCGAGGTTGCTGAGTAAATTATCGAGTCGCCATCGCTATCACTAAATTCTGGGATAATCCAATCAAATGCATGGTGAACAGTTCGTGGGTTTATAGTAGGAGCTATTGGTGCATGATTGAGCACATTGATCCCGAAATTGACACTTGCAGTTTCGCCAAGTGCGTCAGTAATTGTTAGCTTGATAGGTAGAGTGCCTCGATTGAAGAGAGCGGGTGTCCCTGATAATGAAATTATGTTGGCAGAGAAAATATCTAATCCAAAAGTATAATTTGTAGCATAAATGTAATTGTCAACAACAGTGACGCCGCGGGCGCTAGGATTAGCAATACTTTTACAGAGAGTCGGTTTTGTCTTGTTGCTTATATCAGCGATGACTAATCCGGCACAGTCATCCGCAATATAGGCATAGTTACCTACGACAGTGATTGTCGAATAGGAAGAGACAGTTTTGCAAGGCATTTTCATTTGTCCAACCAAAACTAAAGCAGATTTGTTGCTTACATCTATGATCATTAACTGTGCGACTTGATTTGTAGTATAAGCATAATCACCAACGACAGTGACGCTAATAACGCTCGAAGGCTCTATTCCAACAAGCATCGGGCTTGTTTTATTGCTCAGATCGATGACTTTTAATCCATGATTGGCATCTGTAAAATAACCATAATTATCAACGACTGTGATAGCTAAATTAATGCACGTAGTCGGTATGTTTCCGACTAGGACCGGGTGTGTTTTATTGCTGACATCGATGATTTTTAATCCACTATCGAAATCTGCAACATAAACATAATTGTCAGCGACAGCAAGATCTCGAGCACTTGAAGTAGAAATACTTCCAATTAGAGCTGGGCTTGTTTTATTGCTCACGTCAATAATTTTTAACCCAGCAAGGGAATCCGCAATATAAGCATAATTATCAACAACAACGACATTAAAAGCAGTATAGGTTGCTAAACTTCCAATAAGAACGGGTCTAGTCTTATTGCTTACGTCGATGATTCTTAACCCAGCACTTAGATCTGCAACATAAGCATAATTGTCAACGACAACGACATCAGATGCGGCCGAAGCCGCTACACTTCCCATGAGAGTAGGTGTCAGGGACATTGTTAACCAATCCGGCAGCGGCGTGCCATCGATCTGCGAACAATGGACATATCCCAAATTTCCGGTAAAACTAAACACCTTGCTAAGATCGATTTGGAGGTTGAATGGAACCTTTGGAAAAACACTTTGATTGGTAATTGCGTTTGTCACAGTTGGGGCGGAAAGAAGTCGCCTGCCAACCAAAGCCGTTGTAGTAAGAGTCACTGTTAAAGTGTCCGGAGTGGCAAAGTTTTGTTCAGCTGTATCACTGCTTGCATAGAGGGCTGAGCGCGCCATACAAGCAGTTGTTGCTAACCCGACCGTGGTGGCAATAAACACAACACGCATCATGGTAGAATGATATCGACCATCTTGCTTAGAATCGAAATCTCCGGCGCGCTCCACGTCAATTGTATGGCCTGAATACTTCGGTGTAGATGCCGGAGTGCGCTGAAAATATTTCTTTACGGTTGCGAATATCCTGGCAAAACATCTCGATAAGTCACAACGCACATCCCTGGAATTCAAAGATCCTGAATGATTATTACCAGCAGAGTGTGCCGAAGATAGTTCGTTTTGTATTGACTGATCGTGAATTTTTGGAGTAAGCGTTGTCATTATAATTTCCTATTTTTAAAGAGCGTGCAGAAAAAATAGTAATAATCTTCCTCAAAGGAGGCATCTTTGCCCTGATTAATCACGATCACTTCTATTTCGCGAGCCTGAAAAAGAGCAAATATAAGCTTTCAAAATAAATTTAACAAGTGTGTTTGTATTGAAACACCAACGAATTATCGAACTCTGCATCTTGAGCAACAATTTGATGGTTCAGTTTTTTTCAGGTCAAAGAAACAGAATGTCCGTGTTTTTCCATTACTTTTTACGCCTCGATGAATAATTTCTTTCTTCCGAAGGGACTGGAATCTCTTGTAGCGTACCCTGTCGCGATAAAATAAGAATATTGCCGTTCATGGGTTGCAGAAGAATATTTTTTTGTAATAGGGTCTGGATTTGAGCTTCAGTAAGCTCAATATTTTTATATTGCTTCCAAAGGACAAATTTGCAGCCTTCCTTCCATTTTGAACAGCCATACCCTTTGTTCCCTTTGATCACAAGGCTTTTGCATTGAGGACAGTGGCCATAGATATCCGAATTTATCTTGAAAATATCGCTTTCATGAATTAACTGCTGGGCAAATTGCCTGATTTCATTCATAAACAGGCAAGCATCATATTCCCCTTTTTCGATTTGTTTCAGCTTCAATTCCCACTCACCAGTCAATTCGGGCGATTTTAAGTTTCGATCCTGGACAATAGCCACGAGATAGCGACCTAAATCGTTCGCCAGCAATTGCTTCCCTCTCCTTTCAATATACTTTCTTTTAATCAACGTTTCGATGATCGATGCCCTTGTTGCCGGAGTTCCGATTCCTTTGTTTTTAAGGGCATCCTTCAAACTTTCGTCTTCTATCATTTTTCCCGCAGTTTCCATAGCACCCAAAAGGGTATTTTCATTGAAATGGGCAGGGGGCTTCGTTTTACCTTCGGTGATAAAAGGATCGTGCGGACCGGTTTCCCCTTTTTCAAATAAAGGTAAAACTTGCACCTCTTCAACCATTTCATTTTCCTGGGTTTCGTTACCTTTTTTAGGGTAAAGAAGCGTCCAACCAGGTGATAAGATGCGAACCCCTTTGGCCTGGAATGGGGTTTGATTAGCATGCCCTTCAATTGTCGTGATTTCTTTGATGCATGGAGGATAGAATGCCGCGATCAATCGGGTCGTTATCGCATCATAGAGACGTTGCGATCCCAGAGGCAATGCTTGAGGCAATTTTCCGGTTGGGATGATAGCATGGTGATCGGTGACTTTTTTGTCATTGACAATCCGATTTGTGAAAGGGAGTTGAGAAAGATCGAGTGGTTCGATCTCTTTTCCTTTAAGCGGTTGTAGCTGAACCAACGTCTTTGCAATTTGAGGCTTCATATCGCTTGTCAAATAACGGCAATCGGTACGGGGATAGGTGATAAACTTTTGTTCATACAGCGTTTGGGCAATTTGGAGGGTATCGGCCGCAGTCATTCCGAACTTGCGATTCATTTCTCGTTGCAATTCGGTCAAATCGAACAACAAAGGGGGATGTTCCTGTTCTTTTTTTGCAGAGACTTTATCGATGATAAAGGGAAATCCCTTCACTTGGTTTAAAGCGCCCTCTGCCAAATCTTTTGTGTTAAATCGATCTCCTTTAAATTTGAAGTTAACGTTCCTGTATTTCGTAAAAAGTTCCCAAAAGGGCTGCGATATAAAATGGCGGATTTCATCATCGCGATTAACCACAATGGCGAGAACCGGAGTTTGGACCCGGCCGATCGACCAAAGCATATGGCCTTTGCCATAACGGACAGTATAGTTACGTGTGGCATTCAGACCGACAATCCAATCCGACTCATTCCGGCATTTAGCCGCGGCGTACAGCCGATCATACTCGCTGCCATTTTTTATGTTTTGGAAGGCCTTTTTCATGGCGTCATCTGTCAAAGAAGAGAGCCAAAGTCTTTTCCAGGGTTTTTTCACTTGGGACATGGAGAGAATATAGCGGAAAATCAGTTCGCCTTCCCGCCCGGCGTCAGTGGCGCAGATGATTTCATTTGCATATACCAATAATTTTTTGATAATTCCGAACTGTTTTTTCACCCCTTTGTCATCCAACAGCTTCAGTTCAAATTTTTCAGGAAGAAGCGGAAGGGTATGCAAGGACCATTTTTTTAAAATGGGATCGTAATCTTCGGGCTCTTTAAGCGCGATTAGATGCCCAAAAGCCCAGGTGACCTGATAGCCGTTTCCCTCAAAGTAGCCTTCATGCTTCTGACCGGCTCCGACATGTCTTGCAATATCACGAGCAACCGAAGGTTTTTCTGTGAGAATGACGATCATAGAGAGGTTATCTTAGGGGGTGTTTAATAAATGAAAGGGTCCTTTCATTTATTAAAGACCCTCTTAATAGAAGGATTATATTCAGATAGTTTTTTAAATAGAGTGTATCATACACCAGAATCCGCTGCAAACTAGAATTTGCTAAGACCCCAAGCTTAATCGCAGAGCCGCAGAGAGCGTAGAGGAAACGCAGAGAGATCTTTTTCTACAAAGAAAAGAAATTTCTGCGCGCTTCCCGTAGTCCTTGCATGACCGAGACCGAGAGATTTTTTTCTACAAAGAAAAGAAATCTCTGCGCTTTCTCAGCCTCGACTTTAGGCTTTCTCTAAAATTTTGCGGGTGTAATTAAATCTGAGAAATCTCAGTAGAAGAACAGTGACATTGTCCATGTCTGTCCACGCCTACCCATATTGACACATTGTCCCGGTTGTGTTTGCGCGCAAGGCCCAACGGGCCGACATCTCGTAGCCCAGGCCGCAAGGCCTGGGTAGGCAAAAAACCCCTCTGAGCCCTTTAAGGGCGGCATAAAATGGGCTGCGCCTTCAGGATCCTCGCGCTGCTCAATAGGCCAGTCCGATCCAATGACATTGAGCTGGGCCTAAAGGCGCGGTCGGTTTTATGCCGCCCTTACAGCGCTCAGAGTGATTTTTGCCCACCCAGGCCTTGCGGCACCTGGGCTATGAGATGTCGGCCCGTTGGGCCTTGCGCACAAACACAACTGGAACCATGTGTCAGTATGGGTATGCGTGGATGTGCCAGTTGACAATTGAGCTCCTTTGTGACCAAACGCAATGGATTCAAATAAATCTTGCCAAGAGTTGATATAATATGTTGTAAAAAGCGACTTGATTTTCTGCCATAGTGCTGCTATTCGACTCCCAGCTTTCTTCAGTGCTGCTTGAAAAAAAGCGCATTGGCTGTAGCAGCAGCTAAGGCTCAATTGTGTAAGGTATAAGTGTACAAGACTCACTAGGGTTTTTTGATATCAGAATCATTAGCATTTGACTAATCGGGCTCGTCCACAGGAATTTCGTCTGAAATCGCGTCTTCGTATACATCCAAAATTTCGTTCGCTCTTTCATTGAATGCATCAAGGTCGTCTTCAGCATCATGATAAACCTCGCTATTATCAGCCGCAATTTCCATTTCACGCAGAATTGCATTATAGTCTTTTACAGCTTCTGTCATATTTGGCCGGAGAGTGGGGTTGGATTGTGTCATTTTTTTTAGGAGATTCCCCAATTCTTCAATCTGTTTTATCATTTCCACATTACCTGCGTGATCCTGATCCATTTTTTTGCATAACTCATCAATATATAGATGGATTTCTTCTTGAGCCCTCACCAGGGGTGGTTCAGTTTTAAAGGCTAATTTTAAACTGCGAGCCAGATATTTAACTTTCCCCATCCAGGTGCTTTTTTCAGTTTGGGGACAGCTTTGATTGAGGATCAAAAATTTTTCTACGCCTGATTTGGCACGTTTATCGTTCACTGTTTCATTTGTTCTGGTAGGGCGTTTTAACATAAATTCATTTGTTTCATCCAGGTAGTTGGCTTCAAAGACCCGTATCATCATAAGGGCTGTGCTATAGACTTCTCCTTTTTGGCTCAACCTCCCTTCAGGTGGTGCAAAGCGGGGATTTCCGGTATATATTCGTGATTCATCGTGAGATAATTTTCCTGTTTTTCCATAATCGGAGATTTTCGCTATACTTTTTCCTTCTTCCTCAAATATAAGCACGTTTTCAGGTTTCAAATCGCCATGAACATATCCTGCCTTATGCAAACACCTCATCCCGTTTGCAATATCCAGACAAATTCTAGCCCCGTGGAGGAAGGAAAGTTTTTTCCGCTGAATCACTTTTTCAAGATCATCCTCGCCTGCCCTGGTTGCCTCTACAGTATATTGTCCATTAATTCTTTTTTCCTCTTTCACTTCTTCCATGTCGAGAAATAAATTGGATGTTGCTTGATCGATACCCTTCTCCCTAAATGCGGTTTTAATCGCCTGAACTGTTTCGACTTCACTTTTGATTTCCCTTTTCTTGCTACCAAATATCTTTTCCCAAATGCCTTTAACCGGAGTGTAATAAACTTTTTGCCCAAATTCCAAATCTTCGTGGACTACTTTGGCTTTTCCTTTGGCAAGCGGGTGCGCACTTAAGTTGGCAAACCGGTTTTCACCTTCTGCAAAAGTCAGCGTACTTAATGCACTTTCGTAATAACCCTGTTCTCTTGCCAGAGCTTTAACAGTGTCCTTTGTATTGTCAGTCAAGTCCCTGATACTATTCAACTCTGTGAGGCGCCTTTTTAAATCTTTCACTTTTATTTCAATTTGTGTTTTCAATTCTTCAGCAAGAGAAGCAGTAATCTTTGTCCGTACCACTTTTTTCTTTTTATCCTGGTTCCCACGCTCAGGAATAATTTTTTCAAGCTTTGTCTTTAACGGATCAGGTTGCATTTCTTTAAACAGCTCTTCAAAAGTTACATCAACAGTATCGGCAGTCTCAACCACCATACTGGTCTTTTTGTTCGCTTCCTGTTCCCCCAATTTTGCATTTTCAGTTTCAAGCTCTTCCAATAAACTCTCCAACTCTGCAGGAGGAGAATATGGAATTCTTGCCTCAGCAAGCGTATGTATGTTCCTTTTGTGAAGTTCTACAGGTTTTTTTTCTTCAGCAAATGAAAGTAGAAGTTGCTCCAGCTGCTGTTCCAGGTCAAGGTCCTGAGATGTGTTGGATGCAGTAGAGATCGTGCGCCCATCACGAACGACGTCCCTCTGGATAACCTCCCCTTGGACTTCCTTCCCTGCAGTTGCAGGAGGTCCTACAATCTCACCTTTAAAAAGATTTGATTCAGGAACTGACATAATACGCCCCCATCTACTAAAAACTAATATTAATACACCCTAATTCTAACACATTTTTATGAAATTTAGTATAATAAATATGATAATTTATTAATAATAAATCATAAATATGTTAATTGAAAATTAACACAAAACAAATAAGATATTAACAGATAGATTTATGGTAATTATACCTCAAGAAAATTCAAAAGTTTGCCAAAAACCACGATAGGAGCAGAGTATTACCTCGTATCAAAATCAACGATGGAAACGATATAACGATATAACGATAATTTTTTTGGATATTCAAAACGATACTGGCTATTCAAACATGTCCTCATCAATAATACATTCCTAATTGTCTTGTTCTATCACTATATCGTTTCATCGTTTTCATCGTTAATGTTGCTTTCAAAATTGAGAGTGAGATCTTCATGTACAATCAGTCTTAAAATTTTCAATCATGTTCGGTATAGTTACGATTTATGTTTTAAGATGGGGTTCCTTGCGGCCCGCACTTCGTCCAGTCTCGAAACCGTTTGCCTGTGTGGGGCACTGCTAACCAGTTCAGGCGTTTGTCTGATTTCATCGACAATCTTTCGTATGCACTCCACAAAATAATCGAGTGTTCTTTTTGACTCGCTTTCGGTGGGTTCGATCAACATGCATTCCCTGATGATGAGTGGAAAATAAATCGTTGGCGCATGAATACCATAATCTAGCAGCCTCTTGGCTATATCCAGAGCTCTTATGCCTTTATTTAAATAGTTGTCAGCCTGGACGACAAACTCATGCATGCACATTTTTTCAAATGGAATGGTAAAATAGGGTTGCAATTTTTTTTTCAAATAATTGGCGTTCAAAACTGCCACTTCCGCAATGCGCCTCATGCCATAATTGCCATGCATTTTGGCATAAACATATGCCCTCAGACAAATCCCAAAATTGCCATAAAATGTCGCCATCTGCCCAATGCTTTTGTCCGTTTCCCATTGGACATGATATGTATCCCCAATTTTTTCCACACACGGAACAGGCAGCCAGGGTTTCAATTTATCGTTGCAAAGGACAGGACCCGAACCTGGACCACCTCCCCCATGCGGCGTTGAAAAGGTCTTGTGCAGATTGATGTGCATGACATCAAATCCCATTTCCCCCGGCTTTACAATATTCAATATCGAATTGAGATTCGCTCCATCATAATAAAGAAATCCCCCTGCCTCATGCACAATTTTGGCAATTTCAATGATCGCGTTGCTGAATAATCCCAAGGTGTTTGGATTCGTCAACATTAATCCTGCAGTCCTGGAAGAAACCTGGCTGCGCAAATGTTCAATATCCAGATCGCCTTCTGCATCTGTGCGGATGGGTATTGTTTTAAATCCGGCCATCGTTGCCGTGGCAGGATTGGTCCCGTGAGCATTGTCGGGAATCAATAATTCGTTTCTCTCCAGGTCACCATTTTCATGGTGGTAGGCCGCAATCATCCTGATACCAGTAAATTCTCCCTGGGCGCCCGCATTGGGTATCAATGAGCCTGCTGTCATTCCTGACACTTCGCAAAGGATATGCGTCAACTCGTCGATGATTTGAAAATTCCCCTGCACTGTATCATCAGGCGCCAGTGGATGTGTTCGTGTAAAACCAGGCAATGCGGCGCACACTTCGTTGATACGGGGATTCAACTTCATTGTGCAGCTGCCCAGCGGATAAAAGTTGGTGTCAATGCCCATATTGCTTTTCGCCAGTTCAGAAAAATGGCGTGTCAAATCAATTTCGGAGACTTCCGGAAGGGGAATTTCCGTTTTTCTTGAATAACGCTCCGGCGGCTGAAATGCAGCCATGGCTGCACTATTCCTGGGAAGGCTGTATGCCCGCTGTTTTCTTTGCGACTTTTCAAAGATTGTTTCCATAATTATCCCTGTACCTGTTCAATTGCTCCTCGCTTTTGGTCTCTGTGACGGCAATGAGCAAATGTGAATTCAACGAGGGAAAGTATCGCGCCAGTTCCAGTCCTGGCTCAATCCCATCCCGACGGAAACGTGCCTGCACTTCAGCGATCGGCCGGTCAAATGCGGCCACAAATTCATTAAAAATGGGGGCGTCCACATCGACTTTTACTCCCTGGATCCTGGACAATTCACTCCTCAGGTAAGCAGCCCTCTGATAATTGGTCAGGGCTAATTCAGCTATCCCCTCTTTCCCATACCATAACATCGCCACCAGGCTCGCCAGGGCCCCCAAAGCCTGATTCGTGCAAATATTGGAAGTTGCTTTCTCTCTCCGGATGTGCTGTTCGCGCGCCTGTAGGGTTAAAACAAATCCTCTTCTTCCCTGCGCATCGACAGTTTCTCCAGCGATCCTTCCGGGCAATTGGCGCACAAGCTCTTGCCTGCA
>Ga0207131_1125_pt1 | contig 13928 bp, 10 predicted proteins | sample Alteio_BWMinHeat_13_FD_153557 | JGI IMG/M metagenome (GOLD analysis project Ga0207131, IMG submission 153557) | Enriched cells from forest soil in Barre Woods Harvard Forest LTER site, Petersham, Massachusetts, United States -... | ecosystem: Environmental > Terrestrial > Soil > Temperate forest >...
AAGATAGCAGTGGCGACGACTTCTTCGTTGAAGGCCCATAAGTCTTCTAAACTGCCGCCGCCACGTCCAACGATGAGAACGTCGGCTAATTGGTGAAGGTTGAATTGTGCGATGGCCTGCGCAATCTCTTGTGCAGCACCTTCTCCCTGGACTTTTACGGGGTTGAGGATGAGGTGGAAGCCGGAGAACCGTCGCGATAAAATATGGAGGATATCCTGGATGACTGCTCCGGTGGGGCTGGTAACGACGCCGATCCGTTTTGGAAAGCGGGGGATCGGTTTTTTTCTGCTGCTTTTAAACCATCCCATCTGATGCAGCTTAATTTTGAGCATTTCGAGTTTTTGCAATAGCTCGCCGATGCCTGTGTAGGCGAGTTCTCTGACGATCAGTTGATAATTGCCTTTGGGTGGGTAAACATTAAGTTCTCCTCTGATGGTGACTTGGTCGCCTCCTTTCGGCATTGTTTTGAGTAGGGAGGCGTCCCCTTTAAACATTACCGCGGCGATTTGGGCATTTGCATCCTTTAGGGAAAAGTAAAGATGGCCGAAAAAAGCCAGCAGCTAGATCACCTAAATGCCATGAAGAAACGAATGCAACAAACATTGGTCCATCTCATCCAGCAAAGTCAATATCGATTGCAGGGAATCCTTAAACATCCCCTCATTTGCCAACCCCAAACATTCTTGGAATGGCGCATGCAAAAAATGGATGATTTCCGCCAAGATATCGACTTCTCTTTGCGACAAGTAATCCTTTCAAAAAAACATCAAATCGAAGCAAAAAAACACCAGGCCTTATCACTCAAGCCTTCCAACCAACTCCTCCACCTCAAACAGAAAATCCAAAACATTGAACAGACGCTTAAACAAAAACTTTTACACATACTGGCTCAGGACCGCCAACAAATCGCCTATAAAAGGCAACAACTGGACAATTCCTGGCAGAACCTTCAAAATAAAAGATTACATCTTTTTAATGATCAAAGACTTAATAAACAATTTCTGCATATGGTCACAGATCATGCCAGAGTCTGTAGGGAGCGATTAACTCGAGTCATTGCACTCCTAAAGGCCGTCGACCCAAAAAATGTTTTGAGGAAGGGATACAGTATTTTATTTGCAGAAAATGACTCATTCATTATAAATTCAATAGCCAAGCTAACAAAGGGACAACAAGCAAAACTTTTAATGTCCGATGGCGAAATAAATATTACTATCAACGAAGTTAGGTCCCATGAGTCAGAATCTCACTAAAGATCGACCCGCTGCATCTCTGAGCTTTGAGGAGGCATTGGCACGTTTGGAAGAAATTCTCGAACGGATGAATGCCGGGACGATTAGCCTGGAAGAATCGCTAAAACTTTATGAAGAAGCAGATCAGCTAATTGCTTCTTGCAATAAACGATTAAACGATGCAGAAAGGAAAATAGAAATACTGGTCAAGAACCGCAATGGAGAATTAACTCTTGGCAGTGACGAAAGACCTGTCACGCAAGACTATAAAGCCTTCACCCTATGATCCTCCACTCCAGATTTCTGCTTCATTTTTCTATACCATTTTAAGGGGAGTTGTAACAACTCTCATAAGGTAAAATCATGACAATGAGTCTTCTTTCGCAGATCAACTGCCCTGGCGACATCAAGAATTTTTCTCTTGCTGAGCTGAATCTGCTGGCCTCTGAAATCCGTCACCGCATCATCGAAGTCCTATCCGTAAATGGAGGCCATTTGGCCTCAAATTTAGGGGTAGTTGAACTCACGCTTGCCCTGCACAAAGTCTTTGATTCTCCCGACGATAAACTCATATGGGATGTAAGCCACCAAACTTATGTCCATAAATTATTGACTGGCCGCAATGACCGGTTCCATCAAATCCGGCAATTTAAGGGATTGTGCGGATTTTGCCATCCAAAAGAATCGAATCATGATCATTTTCACGCAGGACATGCTGGAACGGCTCTTTCACTTGGACTGGGCGTCGCAAAAAACAGAGATCTAACGAAACGAAACGAATACATCATCCCGATTATTGGCGATGCCACGCTGACCTGCGGTCTTTCATTGGAAGCGCTCAACAACATATCTCGCGATCTAAAAAAATTCATCGTCATTTTAAATGACAATGCCATGTCCATTTCTAAAAATGTGGGGGCCATCACCCATATCCTTAGTCGCCTGCTTAGCAATCCAGTGACGAATAAAATCTGCCATGAAATCGATACACTGGTCTCACGCATACCAAACTATGGACAGGTCCTTTCTCAGCAAGGACACAAAATTACGGAATCGCTTAAAAATCTGGTCAGCCCCGCCGCATTTTTCGAACAATACGGCCTGTTTTATATCGGCCCGATTGACGGGCATGATGTAAAAAAATTAATTGATGTGATGGAAGGAGTAAAGGATTCTGCTTGGCCGGTCCTCATCCACGTACTGACCCGCAAAGGGGAAGGAATGGACGAGGCAATAAAAAATCCGATTTCTTACCATGGTGCACGCCCTTTCAGCCGCGATACCGGCAAGTTTCTCCCCAACCCGGCTACGAAACCCACATTCCCCAAAATATTCGGCGCACACCTTCTCAAAATGGCTGAAAAAGACCCCAGTGTTGTGGCAGTGACGCCCGCAATGTCTTGTGGATCGTGCCTTGACGACTTCATGAAAAAGTTTCCCGACCGCTGCCTGGATGTCGGCATTGCAGAATCGCACGCCGTGACATTCTCAGGGGGAATCGCCTACGGCAGCAAAATGAAGGTCGTCACCTCCATTTATGCCACTTTTTTACAACGGGCCTTCGACAATCTATTTCACGATGTTTGCCTCCAGGAATTACCCGTGATCTTTGCCATCGACCGAGCCGGCATATCTGGACCAGACGGATCAACCCATCACGGCATCTATGACATCTCATTTTTAAATGCGATGCCAAACATGGTCATCACGCAGCCCAGAAATGGAAAAATACTAAAAGAACTCATGGAAGCGGCTTTTACCTGGAAAAGACCCGCCGCCATCCGGTATCCCAATCTGGCCACAGAAGATTCCGACGAACCCTTGCAAGAAAGAGAATTTGGCAAAGGCGAGGTATTAGTGGAAGGAAAAGAGATATTGATTATAGCGCTAGGACATATGAATACGCTGGCTTTGAAAACAAGAGATTTGCTCTTACAGCAAGGGTTCGAAGCAACTGTCATGGATCCAATTTTTATCAAACCCCTTGACGCAGAACTCATCTGCAAATTGCTCCTCACCCATCAAAAAATTGTTACGATCGAAGAACATAGCGTAACTGCGGGAATGGGAGCAATCATCAACAACTTCCTGATCCGTCAAGGATTCTCCAACGTACAAGTGTTAAATCTGGGTGTACCTGAAACATTTATAGATCACGGTAGTCATCAAGATTTACTAAACGAAATCGGCCTCACACCAGAAAAAATCGTCAAACAAATGATCGCCCATTTTGGATTGAAAATCCAATCTCAACAATTATCTTGCGTGTAGTCGGCAATTTTATGATGATAGCCCTTTTTCCCAATGAATTGAAACAGCACTCCCTGGAAATTGCGACAGAAGTCTGTCAATATTTAAAAGAAAAAGGCATCGAAGTCGTCGCTGAAAAAGGGTTGGCATCAATGATTGGCGCCCAAATCCTGACCGACGAAATCATGGATCGGATTGACTTTCGTATATCCCTGGGAGGGGATGGAACGATCCTAAGGCTGGTGCATCGCCATCCTCAACTGAATGCACCCTTGCTAGGGATTAATTTGGGCAGTCTCGGATTTCTGGCAGACATCCCGCAAGACGACATCCTGTCCAGTTTAGATGACCTGATCAATGGACGCTATCATATCCAGGAACGGATGATGATGGATGGATATACAAGCCAAGGCAATACATGTTTTGCAGTCAATGAAGTTGTGGTCCACCGCGCACAAAACCCGTGCCTGGTCGATTTAGCGATATATGTTGACGGTAGATACGTGAATACATTTTCAGCCGACGGAATCATTTTATCCACTCCAAGCGGATCTACAGCCTATTCTCTTGCGGCTGGGGGGCCGATCCTTACCCCAGAACTCGATGTATTTGTCATTACACCCATATGTCCTCACACGATATCCAATCGACCTATTATTCTGATGCCCAAGGAAGAAATTCAAGTCCATTACCTCAGCCCCTATTTACCGGTAGAGGTTGCTTATGACGGGATATCCTCATTCACACTGGGCAATCAGGAAATCTTTACAGCGAAAGCCTCCCAGCGTAGGTTCTCGCTAGTTCATCTTGACTCACGTCGAGATTATTTTTTCACATTAAGAGAAAAACTTGGGTGGCATGGCAAGCTAAAAAACGCCAGTTCATAGAAACCTGAGCTTTCATCCTTAAAATCAGTAATATTTTCATATCATTTTCAATTTTAAACACTTAAAAATTTTTTTAACTCTTGATCCGCTGACAATTAAAAATTCTTCTGGAAGATTTATTTCTTAAGGGGTATTTAAAGGAGATATATCCTTTTTGTTCATCAGTTCCCGGTCAACTAAGTGACTAGCAGGAATAGAGGAAGTAGAACCAAAAAAGGTTAATAGGGAACGCAATCAAAATTGTTGAAATTCCTTGAACTCTAAAATAAACAGGAGTGTTTGTATGAAAAAATTCTTAGGTTTAGGTTTTATAGCTGCTTTGGCATTAAGCTTGTCAAGCTGCTGCTGTGATCAAAACCCATGTTGCGATTCATGCTGTCCACCAAAGCCACGTTGCTGCGAGCCAAGACCCGTGTGCTGCCCACAGCCATGCCCACCATCTTGCTGCCAGCCAAGATATATGGACAATAACTGCTGTTATTAACAGCAACTTGCATGCCAAAAACATGCAAAGAGTCATGCAGAGGGAGAGTTCCCTCTGCATGATTGATTTAGGCTAGGCAAAAGCAAAGAGAATAAGCGAACATGGCTTTTATGTGAGTGCGAATGGGACGAGAGTGAGTTCGCAAGCAAATATGAATCATGTAACCTCAATAATGCCTATTCGAGCGGCAAGGATTTTGAGAAATTATCTGGAAACTCGTATAAAAACAAGACCTTAACACAAGGAGTCTTTTAATGAGAAAACAACTGGGAATACTAGCCTCGTTGCTTTTTTTGGGTGTCTCGGCACTCTTGTGGACAGGCTGTTCCAACAACCGTTGCAATGACAATTGTTGCGAACCATGCCCTCCAATTTGTGAACCATGCAAACCCATATGCCCACCGCCATGCAGGCCCATTTGTCCTGAGCCTTGCAAAATGAATTTTCCTCCATGTGAGGAGCCATGCTGCCCACCTCCTTGCAGGCCAGCGTGCCCACCGCCATGTCCAGCGCCATGCAAACCAATGTGTGCGCCGCCATGCCCACCACCATGCCCACAGCCATGTGCTCCAGCGTGTCAGCCACCATGTCCAGCGCCATGCCAACCTGTATGTGCGCCACCATGTCCGCCACCATGTGCACCATGCCCACCTCCTTGCGCTCCACCATGCCCACCTCCATGCAAGCCAGCATGTGCGCCACCATGCCCATGTCCTCCACCATGCCCATGTCCAGAGCCATGCCCACCAAAATGTGCAGCACCTCTTAAGCCATGCAAGTATGGTCCAGCAGGCGAATGCGCATGCAATGGCGTAACTGTGCGTGCAAGGAATCCAAAAATGTGCATGCTCGGCGACCAATATCCTCTCGATCTCGAAATCACTGCTTGCTGCGATGTTTGCGAAGTCATTTTGACAACAACATTGCCAGAAGGCGTGACATACATGAGAAGTCAGCCAGAAGCAAGAATGGAAGGAAGAGTTTTGGTATGGCCTTTCGGCAGCATGAGCAAAGGACAGTCTATCTGCGCCAGAATTTGGCTTAAGTGCGAAAGAGAAGGCGATATCTGCACATGTTTCTGTGTGAAAGCCACTCCAGTTGCATTCTGCGCCCTTCTTTGCGCAAAACCAGTTCTCGTTTGCGAAAAGTGCGCACCTGCTGAAGTTTGCCCAGGCGACCCAATCAACTACACGATCACCGTGACAAATATCGGTACTTGCACAGCAAATGAAGTTGTTGTATCTGATATTTTGCCAGATGGGGTAGAACATGCAAGCTGTCAAAGAACACTTAACTTCAAGCTTTGCGATCTGGAGCCTTGCCAGACCAAGAAAGTGAACTTTACCGTCACTGCTTGCAAAAGAGGCAAAATCTGCAACACAGCTATCGTTTCCGCATGCAATGCTAACCAAACATCTTGCGAAGCTTGCACATGCGTATGCTGCTGCGCTGTAGAATGCCAAAAAACTGGACCAAAAGAACTTCCTGTAGGTCAAAATGCTGACTACCAAATCACTGTGGTGAACACAGGCGATAAGAGCTTGCATGAAGTGATCGTCACAGATACAGCACCATCTGCAACATCAATTGTGGCTGCTCCTGGCGCTAACATCTGCGGCAAACAAGCTGTTTGGAAACTCAGAGAGTTGAAACCTGGCGAAAGAGTCAACTTCAACATCACGTTGACAACTTGCACACCAGGCTTCTTCACAAATAGAGTGACTGTCACAGACTGTGAAGCATGCAACTCCTGCTGCGAATTCGGCACACACTGGAGAGGACGTCCTGCTTACGATATTTGCATCGAAAGCTCTGACAACCCAATCTGCTTGGGCGAAACAACTCGCTTCAGAATTGTGGTTGTAAACAAAGGACAAGAATACGATTCAAATGTGAACGTCGTTGTCAACTTCCCACCTGAACTGGTTCCAGTCAATGCATCTGGAGCATCAGCAGCGCAAGTGAGCGGCCAAACAGTGACATTTGCTCCATTTGCAAATCTCGCTCCTCGCCAAACTTTGGAATACTATGTCACCGTACAGGCTAATGGCCGAGGCGACTTACGTCCAAAAGTACAAGTAAGCTCGGACTTCATTAAGAATCCGATCACTCAAGAAGAGAGCTTGATTGTAAACTAATCAAGTCTCACTCATAGAGTAAAAAGGCAGGCTCCCCGGAGCCTGCCTTTTTTTTTGTTTACCTGCGACGGCGGTGAAAAGGATATCGAGATCAAAGGACGAAGGACGAAGAACGAAGGACGAAGAACGAAGAACGAAGGACGAAGGACGAAGAACGAAGAACGAAGAACGAAGGACGAAGGACGAAGGACGAAGGACGAAGAACGAAGAACGAAAGATGAAGGACGAAGGACAAAGGACAAAGGACGAAGGACAAAGGACGAAGGACAAAGGACGAAGGACAAAGGACGAAGGACGAAGGACAAAGGACGAAGGACCTTCAGGACGAGGACGAAGGACCTTGAGGACAAGGACGAAGGACCTTGAGGACGATGAGGACGATGAGGACGATGAGGACCTTGAGGACAAAGGACAAAGGACCTTGAGGACAAGGACGATGAGGACCTTGAGGACCTTGAGGACAAAGGACAAAGAACCTTGAGGACAAGACCTTGAAGGCCGGCGATAGGCCCAAGGGGCCGACATCTGATAGCCCAGGCCGCAAGGCCTGGGTCTGACAAAACAAAACAACGAGGCCTGAAAGGCCGGCATAAACCGCTCGCGCGAAAGTTTATGTCGGCCTTTCAGGCCTCGGTGTTTTGTTTTGTCAGACCCAGGCCTTGCGGCCTGGGCTATCAGATGTCGGCCCCTTGGGCCTCTCGCCGGTCCTCAAGGTCTTGTCCTCATGGTCCTCATCGTCCTCAAGGTCCTTTGTCCTTTGTCCTCAAGGTCCTCATCGTCCTCATGGTCCTTTGTCCTTTGTCCTCATCGTCCTCAAGGTCCTCATCGTCCTTTTTCCTCAAGGTCCTTTGTCCTCAAGGTCCTCAAGGTCCTCATCGTCCTCAAGGTCCTTTGTCCTTTGTCCTCATCGTCCTCAAGGTCCTTTGTCCTTTGTCCTCAAGGTCCTCATCGTCCTCATCGTCCTCAAGGTCCTTTGTTTTTTGACATCATTTTGTTTGTTCAAATTTTCTAAATGAATCCCTTGAATCCCTTGTTGATAACGCAGAGTCCCAAAGGGACGGTATACCGTCCCTTTGGGACTCTTTCAACAAAGGAAACACTTAGCAATTAAGAAAATCAAGAGTCTTGAGAAATACTAAAAAAATAAGAAGTATTTTTATCACAAAAATTATTCGATCTGTCACCAATAAATTCAAAACTTCGTATGGTTCCATCAGGTTCTTTTCTCGGCCCCTTCACAAACTTACCATCTTTATCATAGTCACGTTCCTCATAAGATCCATCGGGCCATGTTTTTGTTCCCTTCACAAACTTACCATCTTTATCATAGTCACGTTTCTCATAAGATCCATCGGGCCATGTTTTTGTTCCCTTTACTAATTCGCCGCCTTTATTAAACTCGCCAACCGCATATAATCCACTAGGCCAAGTTTTCTCCCCCTTAAAGAACAAGCCGTCTGCATTAAAGTCGCCTTTATATTTTACTCCACGAAGGGTCCTGGTTCCCTTCACTAATTTGCCATCTGCATTAAAGTCGCCATCTTCAATACAATCTTCAATCCAAATTTTCCTTCCCTTCACTAATTGGCCGTTTTTAAATTCGCCACTGACGCTACTTAGTCCTAACCCTTTATTCCAAGCCCCGTCTTCCCTCGCAAATTCGCGGCTTATAAAACTGCCATTCTGTATTAATCCTTCAGGCCAAGTCATGGTTCCCTTCACAAATTTGCCTTCTATAAAATCTCCATCCAGTTCTACTCCATGAGGCCAAGTTTTCTTTCCCTTCACTAAATTACCATCTTCATTAAATTCGCCCTCCTCCATATATCCATTTTCCCAAGTCTTTTTCCCCTTGATTGTTGCACCGTCAATTTCCCCTTCGAATACAGGAAGTTGTTTATTCAGTCCTTCAAAAAATTCTGCAATCAAACCAAAATGTTTCTGAATCCAAAGCATTGCTTCAGGACAAATAAATCCGATAACAGGCTGCGACAAAATTGCGATCTTCCCGAAAACAGGATAATATAAAACAGCGATCATTAGTACCTGCAGTGCTATCTTACCAATGTTTTCCATGGCTTGAGTTGGATTTTTCTCTTTAACATACTTCCAGGTTTGGAAAAAAAATCCTCCAACATTTTTTAGACTTTCAAAGGAACCAAGTGTTGCATATACGATTCTAGCTTTCAAACCCGCCAAGAAGGGATTCTCCCTCCCATCACGAGTATAACCTATGAGTGCTGCATATTCTAGGGGACGCGACTTATAGCACAAATTTCCTAAATAAACTTCTTTATTAATACCATTAACATTAACTAATGCAAACATTGATAATCTCACATTTATTTGTTTTTAAATTTTCAGCAGATATTATCAAGAAATTACTTCGCTGTCAACCAATTTTGTTCTCACTAATTTTGTTACACTTTGTAGCGCTAAAAACAGAAGACACAGAGAAAAGGCTGATATCAAGAGAAAAATTGTGAAATAGCCCTGCAAAGACGCAAAGAAAGACGAGAATTTTATTGATTTATATTAAATAACAAGAGATAACATAAATAAAAAAAATGTGAAATTATGATAAATAATTTTGTAAACTACATTAGACATCAACTAACGTTTATCAGTGCTGGCCTCCCCTCAGCGTTTACAAAAATGGCAGTCATCTACAATTGCAAACTGATTAAATGGATCCGGGAAACAATAGGCCAACTTTCTCGTATCCAAAACTTTGCCCAATCATTTTTTAAACAATCTCTTCCTTCACCAATAAATTCCCCTTCACCAAAAGATTCTTCTTTGAGAGATTCTTCCTTATCTGTTGCAACGCCTGTCGGACAAAGCAAAAAGACTAACTTTAAGCAGGCATTTTGGAACTCGATGTTAATGCATCCGCCATTTTACAATCATTTAAATGAAGGCCCGGATCCCATTAAGAGTAAAAAAGATTACATGAGCAGGCAAGTGGAAGGTCTGTTAGATTTTTTCAATACTGAACTTAATAGAGATCCTCAAAGTTTGCCTGATCTCACTTATGTGACGGTTGGATTTGGCGAATGCATTGATCAAATCTATCCAGGCTTTATCTTTGAATTTGTGGACCGGGGTCTCAATACGCACATTCTTGCCTTTGAATGCCCCGGAAGCGGATATAGAAACTGCGACCTCTGTTTAACCCATATTTGCCAACAGTACGAAGTTTTCATGAAAAAAAAAGGAATAAAGCTCGACAGTGAAAAATTTAAAAATATGAATTTGACACAATTCACAACAGGCTTTCCTTGCAGATATGTTAAAGTGGGTGAACCACAAAAACATTCTGGAACCCTCTACTGGCCAAGCCATGAAAAATTAGATCTGGCGAAACATCAGATTCAGCAATATTTAGAGAAAATGCTGACCCATGGAAAAAAAGTTGTCCTGGGATGGCATTGCGACCGCTCTTTAAGAGAAATAGGTCCTCTATTTACCCAATTGGCAACCCGCTATCCTGGACAAATAAGCCTATGCATCGGCCATGAAGGAGTCAATTTAATCACAGACAAGCCTCTTGATCTTCTCAAAGATTATGAAGAAATTCATCATGACGATCTCTCAAAATTTATACAAGAGAACCCGGAATGGAGACATTTTCCTGGTAATCTCGGAGAATGCCTGCTACCAAAAGAACAGTCCTAATCTACCTAATCGTTACCCACAAGTCTGAAAACCGCGAAGTTCGCGAAGCCAGCGAAGAAAACGCGAAGAAGTAAAGCTTTCTTCGCGTTTTCTTCGCTGGCTTCGCGAACTTCGCGGTTTTCAGACTTGTGGGTAAGGATCAGCCTAATCTACTTCACGAACATCAGCCGTGTTGTGGATTAGTTACAAAATCATTAAAAATCTCACCCAGACGTCTCGCACGTATACGATGAATCTGATTATTCGGTCTTTCTCCCTCAGCATTGAGCCTTGCATCTTCGCGATCATACTCACGTAATTGTTGGAGTAAGTCATCTAAAGGAAAGTTAGCAGCAGAAACCGAAGAAACAATTTGTCTGCACCACTCACGCGTAATTGTTGTATCTTTATCAAATAGTTTCCGAAGGCCTTCTGATACCTCTTCTAGTTTACCACGTTTTTCACCTTCTGCCTGATTATACAAGTCCAAAAGCTGTACATCCACACCTTCCATAACCCTATCTTTAGTTAAATACAATCCTAATGCAATATAGCCCGTAACTGCTATAGAAACTACCATTGGGATTATTTGAATTGGTATATCTGGTGACCCACGCAAATACAACTCAGCAATTTCTATACCAGAACGGGCAACAACACCAGTAGTGAACAGGCTTGTTGAAACAAGCAACATTCTTGAAGATTCTTTACAGAAAACTTCCAACCCAATCATTGTATCTTGATTTATAGGTATATAATCTAGTAATGGTTGCATAATTTTATTCCTTTAACTTATTTTTTAGTGATTTTTTTATCAAATAATATTATAACATTTTATTTAATTATTGCAAACATAATTATAAAAAATTATAATAAATAATTAATAAATCTGTAAAAAAAGTTATAATATTAAAATAATTTAAATTTTATTTAATTATTGACTTACCTTACGCCACTGCCTCTTACAAGGCTGATCCTTACCCACAAGTCTAAAAACCGCGAACTTCGCGGTTTTCAGACTTGTGGGTAAGGATTAGCTTACGAGACTACCTAGTAGCGATTCTTTTCTCTAAAAGACGGTCTTCCAAAGCACTTAAAAAATAGGGGTGAACATATTTCAGAAACTGACATTGAGGATCTTTCATATTAAACTCTCTAATCTTCTGCAGAATATACTGTCCTTCCCCATTCAACTCAGCCACAGGCGTGGGCAAAAAAAGAATCAAACCCTCGCCAGCTTTCATGTGCGAAGATAAATAATACCGGTCATAAAGAGAGACAAACAATGTCGTCAGTAAATTCATCTCCGACAATGCTTCATCCGTCAATGGCCCCTGCTCATTTTCCTTAACAAATAAAGAAACTTTCTCAAGAACCGATTTCTCCGTCCAAAAGAAAAGTAATATCTCCTCGGGATGGATCCACTTAAAGTCAGGTGGTGTATAAGGATCAACATGGGTCGATTGAAGAAGTTGATATTTAAATAAATAATAATAAATGGAATAAACGAATAACTTTATACCTAAAAGAACCTGGGATACCTCAAAATTAGGATTTAACCGAAACATGGGATCCAAAAACGTTTCACCGCGCATAATCTTTCTTTTCAAAAGATAAAACTCATCTACCCATTTCCAAAATATCTCCACAGGACGGCTATACTTCAAATGCAGCAAAGGACGCAGTTTATTCTTAAAGTCAGCTGCCGTTTCTTGACTCTCCTCTATGTTAAATAACGTCTCAAAACTTGACGAAAGAAAAATCACATTTTCAGGCTCATAGAGTTCCTCCGTTAAATGCAATCCCTTATTTTGAAAAAGATTCACAAAACGGAGGAAGAATCTGTCGATAAGGTAGCGAATTGCCCGCACAATGCGCTTATAAGCCTGGCTGAACTCCGGATCATCCACATTAGAAGGAAGATACATCGTTTCCAATGCCCTTCCAAGCCCTTTGCAAATTTCAGGATCAATAAGAGTCAGACAAATGATCTCCTCGCGGTCGACCTCTTTGATGTGGAGACTTTCCCAATTTCCTTTGTTATTAATGAAATCCATGGAAGCAGGTACCAGCTTTCTGAATGAATTAAAAGAATGAATATGATGATTGTAATAAAGGTTCCGGAAGGAGCATGCAAAGTATAATAGATACATCGCATCGATCAAAATAAATTCGTGGACATCTTCCGGAATCTCGTTGGAAATGGATACACACATCATCTGCTTGGGATCCAACATCACCGTATCAATAAATTGATCGTTTTTGACGCAACTGTGGGCTTTGACCTGTCCAACTTTTTTCAGGTATTCTGTAAGAAGTGGAATGGATTCCTCAGGCAAGAATTCCTGCATCTTTGACGCAGGCCAAAACACAATCGGTCCCATTTGAATCATGGATTCCTGAGCCAGCTGAATAAATGGCAGGAATGCATAAATATGAAAATTTCGAAACCCCGCATGCTGCGCAGACATATCGATTCCTCTAATATCCTTTTGATGACTCTAGCCTCAATATATCAGCGGAAAATTAAGGAAGGATTAGAGAAATATTAAGTTTTGACTGACTCGTATAGACATTTGATTCGAATGTATTGTACTGCAGATAATTGGATCGAAGCAATTTCCTGGAAATTTTTGCAAAGAGCCAATTCAGCCAAAAGTCGAAGTTCTGCAGCCGTCAAAATAGTGCTGCCCATTTGCCGGTGCTGCACACATCGAATTTCATTGCCGCAGAAAAATGCCTCTTCAACCAAACAGAGACCGCATTCCATGCAAGCAAGGGGAAAGCTTGTCACACCTTCATGCAAAAGCATTTTCATCCGAAAACTGGCCGATAGCACCCACGGATAGGCCGCGAAAGGAATCTTTTTAAGATAAAACAGAAGGAGGTCATACAGAGAAGGTGAAGCTTTGCCGGGCATTTGGGCTGCAGAAATCACATGCAAGAGATCGCATCCCACCTCCAAAAAATGAAGATTTTTGCGCAAATCGGGAAATAAATCCAGACTGTGCATTTCCCTGCACGAAAAGATTTCTCCCCTTTTTTCCTGATAAATGACCTCAACTTTGCTTAGAGGGGTGCAAACACATTTTTTGCTTCCCTTGCTGGTGCGGCTTCCCCTATATAGAATTTTCATCAATCCAACATCTCGCGTAAATAAAGAAAGAATATGATCGTGGTCCCTGAATGGGATTGCACGCAAAATTACTCCCTCTGTAATTTGAAAATCATTGGACATAAAGTGTTTCGTTGATTTTTGAAAACTTGAGATAGATCTTCT
>Ga0207131_1126_pt1 | contig 13921 bp, 16 predicted proteins | sample Alteio_BWMinHeat_13_FD_153557 | JGI IMG/M metagenome (GOLD analysis project Ga0207131, IMG submission 153557) | Enriched cells from forest soil in Barre Woods Harvard Forest LTER site, Petersham, Massachusetts, United States -... | ecosystem: Environmental > Terrestrial > Soil > Temperate forest >...
GAGGTGATCATGCCTGAGAATCCGTCGGTTAGGCCGAGGATGAACCCTTTTGTCGTGTCAATGGGGTGTTGGTCAGTTGCCAGTTTCGCGTCGATGGCGTACTCACCGGCGGAGTGAAGTAGAACACCAAACTTAGCCCCAAACGGAAGGTCACTCCAGTTAGTGTCGCCGGGCTGCCCAAGCTGGGGAACTGGCTGAACACCAGGCACAGGAGACGATGCTGCGGGCCCTGCGTTAGCTCCTAGCACTGACGCTAAACCGGGCAATATTGACGTGCCTGGGTCACTAGCACCCAAGGTGTTCGCTGACGGTGTGGGGTGCCACTGGTTGTTCGCGATCAGCGAATCGATGTAGGAGAAATCAATCGTGCCATACCCACCGGCAGCTGCTACCTGGGGAGTACTATTAGAAGAGAGAGAGAGAGAGAGAGGAAACACTCGACGAGGCACCCTTCTGCGTTGTTGTGCCGTCAACACTGCTGTAGTTATCGTTAGCGTTAGAACTAAGCTGGCTACCATCCGGTGGTGCCGGCGTCGCAGCCGGCGGAGGGGTAGGAGGCGCACCACCATCACCGCTGACCTGAGAGCCATTATCAACGCTAAGTTGAGCCCACGCGTTGCCCACCAAACAACCCGACAAACAAAGCGACGCTACACAAGCTAAAACCACTCGGCGACAACGCAACATCAACAACCCCCACCTAGAAGAACACTAAACAAACAAACAAACAAACAACCACACAACCACACAACCACACAACAAACCGCAAGATACCCCCAAAACCCACAAAACACATTCAGGGACACCCTGAACGTTACCCGTTAACATTGCTCAAACACCGGAAACACACGTGGTGTCAGCGGTTTGGCATTATTCCGGACTCGTACCTACCTCCACCATGTATATGCGCACGAATATCGAGATTGATGATGAGGTCCTGCGCGAAGCGCAGCAACTCATCGGAACCAATACAAAGCGTGAAACCGTTGACATGGCGCTACGTGAGCTGGTAGCGCACCATCGACGTATCGGCATGCTTGATTTGCGTGGCCGCGTCCACTGGGAGGGCAACTTAGAAGTAGATAAGAAGGGCGAGTAGCAAAGACCACCGATTTGCAAGGGCCCAGAGCTCAATCAACCACCCTAAGCCTCCGCAGCTCCGCGCGAAGAGGAAGGTTGCCTTGTCATGCTCAGCTCGATTGGCGACGTGTGCAAAGCACGCATCCGCACATCACGCCACGACATCCCTTCGTTCACTAAGGCCGGCATGCCCATCACGATCGCAGTAGCTATCTCGACAGCTTGCAGGATGATGCCGTAACCCAGCGCGTGTGCGTAGGAGACGTGATACGCCCCGGTTAGCACGGCAACACAAGCAGCCTGGAAAATGCCCAGGTTCGCCGGCGTCACCGGCAGTACTGCGGTCACGTTGACGGCAAATAACACGGCCGCGGCAGCGCCAATACCAGTCGATCCATCTATCCCTAGTGCAGCAAGAAGTACGTAGCAAGCCAGCAACTGGATTGCCCACGCGCCAAGCTGAGCAATGATCGCGATTGCGCCAAGACGTGGCTGGCAAAACACACGCATACCCTCACGCATACGAACAAGCTCAGTCTGTACCCGGCTGAGCAAGATCTGCAAACGCGAATAGCGCGAGCTCATCGAACGCGATGAAATCAGGGTCGGAGCCAGCAGCACCGAGATCGCAACCAGGATCGGTGCGAGGCTGGCCGCTAGGAGCACTGAATGATGGCCGTCGAAAAAATTGATGCTAGAGAACATCACTACCCCGAGAATCAAGAGCGCGACGATGTTCAACAAGGTTTGGGAAACGATTGTTCCCAACACCACCGGTAGCGACTCTCGTACTCGCCCAAGCCGACGTGCAACGATCAGGGCTCTTGAAGGCTCACCAAGGCGCGCGGGCAGTGTTGCCGACATGAGAACTCCGATAAAGGTGCCCTGCAGTGCATCAGCGAGCCGCACCTTTCGCCCTGGCAAAGCGGCACACAAGATCGCACGCCAGGCGATAGCACGAATTGCCATCGAGGCACACATTAACGCCAAGCCAACCAAGACTAGGCCCGGACTAGAAGCCAACAGACTGCCGGCGATCCGATCGAAGCCAATGCGTCTTAGCGCAAGCAATGCCAGTACAACACCCACGATTGATGCGACACCAAATGCGATACGCCGAGCCGTGGCCAGTCGCGAGCGTGACCGGTCAGCCACGGGTTGGAGCGAAGGGATCCGACGAGCCGGCTGGCGAGGCATTAGGTCTGCGGACATCAACCCAAGTGAGACAGCTTTGCGATGCCATCTTCGCTGCGCTGCTGGCACCGCCACCGCGTCCTGATAGGCGCCTAGCACCTCTCCCGCGATGCGGGGCCAGGCGTAGCGTGCAGCAGACTGGGCCGCCGCCTTGCCCATGCGTAATCGCCCATCGGAATCATCAGCCATCTCACGTAGCGTTTGGGCTAGTGCTACAGCATCACCGCGAGGAACAAGTCGACCTTGGAGGCGATCTGTGACAACGCCGGCATAGCCAGGAATATCAGAAGCAATAACTGGTGTTCCCGCGGCGAAAGCTTCCGTCAATACCATCCCAAAGCTCTCGCCCCCCAAGGAGGGTGCACACAACACATCGGCGTCGCGCAGGCAGCGTTGCTTATCAGCCTCAGACACCTTCCCCAACGCCCTAACACCACGATCATCGAGCAACATTGGAGAGATCTCGCCATGATCGGCGCCCACGATCGTCAGGACAGCCGGGACCTGTTCGCGGAGGGCTTCAAACGCACGCAATAGCACAGGTAGCCCCTTGCGCTCAACGGCCTGCCCTACGAAGACAATCCGCAGCGGCTCACCATCAACACAGCTACGTGCACCTAATTCAGCACCGCCACGATCGAGTAAGTCGACTCCATTTTCAATTACGCGGTAGTGACCACCGAAGAAGCGTTGCCCGGTCCAAGCAGCGGCTTGGGAAACAGCAATCCGCACCCGCAGACGATTAAGACGTCGGCGCGCACCCAGCAGTGTTGCAATGCCGTTACTGACGACGTTGTCGGAGTAACAATGGAAGGTCCCAACGATTGGTGCTTTGGTGGAGCAAAGCGCGTCCCAGCTCAGCAACGGGGCAATGGGCTCATGGATATGGACAACATCAAAATTCCCAAGCCGTAGCTCACGCCGCATGGTCCAAACAGCATGGGGAGTGATCGCAAGGTTAGAGATCGCCCCGTTTGCCGGGAAACCGACGGTCCTGCCTAGCGAAATCAGACGCGGATCATTGTCTCTAACTCTTGGCCGTGCTCCGCGGTGAAAGATCGCGGCACAACGATCGTCAGGATCGTAAGGAGCAAAGATCCGTACATAGTGACCCTGCGCATCGAACTGATCGGCAAGTGCCTCGATATGGCGGGTTACGCCTCCTGGATAAGTCCAAGAATACGGCGAGAGCAAAGCGATGCGCATATAACAACTCTACCTTTGCAGGTCCCCGAAGGCTCTAGGGATTATTCTCAAGCGTGTTGGCTCTAGCGGTTTTCCGTGATGGTCGCCAGAGTCCTTTGCTGATCGCAACTGGACATATACTTTCTAAAAGCACCGTCTATGAGTTCTAACTTTGAAAAAGACGGTGTGTGTTGAGCTTTTGTGCATCTTACAGATCCCTCTTCCAGCGCAACCGAAGTGCTAGCCATATATGACTGATGCAAACGACCTAACACGCGACTCTGATGTAGTTCGCGATATCACCGTGATCGGTGCTGGTCCCGTTGGTCTTAGCGCCGCTTTTTGGGCTGGGATGCGTGAAGCATCCGTGCGAATCATCGATTCGTTGCCCGAGCTCGGAGGCCAGCTCACAACCCTTTATCCGGAAAAATGGATCTTTGACGTTCCCGGGCACCCACGAATATTGGCCAAGGACTTGGTGGACCAGCTACGTCAACAGACGCTTCAGCAGTTTGATGTTCCGGTACATCTCGAGACTACCGCCTCAGAAATTGCCTGGGAACCTGGGCCCGGAGACTCCGATCATGAGTTCGTGGTCCTGAAGACAAACCGTGGCGAGCTACGCTCCCGTGCCGTCATTATCGCAGGCGGCCATGGTGCCTTTGAACCTAAGAAGCTGCCCGGATACGACATGACCCCCTGGGAAGGACGCGGAGCCCACTATCTGGTTGGCTCTAAGGAAGAGTTCGCCGGTAAACGTGTGCTTATCGTCGGTGGCGGTGACTCAGCTTGCGACTGGGTGATCAACCTCCTAGACACCGCTGATCATGTTGCACTGGTACACCGTCGGGAAGGCTTTCGGGCTCATGAGATCACAGTCAACCAGGTGATGCAGGCCGCGGAAGAGGGAAGAATAGATCTGCATATCCCATTTCAAATCAAAGAGATCGTCGGTAACGGCACTATCGAACGGGTGCATTTATTTCATTCCGAGGACGGCACAACTGAAGTCGAGCTAGAGATCGATGCGGTCTTGTTGCAGCTCGGATTCAAGACGGCGCTAGGGCCCCTGAAGGATTGGGGGTTAGAGATCTCAAAGGGAGCGATTGTCGTTGACTCATTGATGAAGACCAATTTGCCATGGATCTGGGCCTGTGGCGATATCACGACATTCGAGGGCAAGCTCAAACTGATCGCAACTGGTTTCTCAGAAGCTGCCATCGCCGTCGCCCAAGCGATTCACTCACTGCGTCCCGATGTCAAACTTCAACCTAAGTACTCAACCAATACCGGTGTCCCTGGTGCTACCGAAGGCCAACCCTGATTGAGGTCAGACCCGAAGTCAGACTGCTGAAACCTGCTCCTCATCAGCAACACGGAACGAGGAACCACACCCACAGGCAGCAACAACATTGGGGTTATTGACCTGGAAGCCCGCTCCCTGGAGACCCTCTAGATAGTCAATTTCAGAGCCACTTACATAGGGCAGGCTTTGGCGGTCTACTAGCAGCCTAAGGCCATGATCTTCAAAGACGGCATCGGTGTCACGCTGCTTGTCAAAAGCAAGTTGATACTGAAATCCAGAGCAACCGCCACCTTTAACTCCCACCCGCAATCCAGCAGTTTCAATGTCAGCGTTCTGACTAGTCAGGAATTCTTTTGCCTTCTCGGCACCCTTGTCAGTGATCGTGATCATTTTTAAACAAACTCCTGCCATCTGATCGGGGTTGTGTCCAGACACAACCAGTAAGCCAATGCTCTCCTAAGTGTAGCGCTGCCACCCAGCTGATCGCTAGTGCAGTCCGCTGCCGGAGTGTGACTCCGAAACCAAAAGCAGCATCGATCCAAGGATCCTCTACCCTAAAACAATGCCAACCACCGATGAGATACGTCAGCGCATCGAAGCGGCAATTCCTGATGCCCGCGCAAACGTTTCCGACTTCACTGGCGGTGGAGACCACTTTGAAGCCACCGTTATCTCACCAGCATTTGCGGGCTTGAGCCGCATTCAACAGCATCGCATGATCTATGAGATCTTTGGCAGCGAGATCGGCGGACCTATCCACGCCCTTGCCCTAAAGACACTGACCGAGGAGCCCAATGACTGAGCAACAGCCCGCTGAAGCTAACACCCAGATCCGTGACGCAGTCTCTGCCGCGATCAGCGAGAACTCCGTGCTGCTATTCATGAAGGGCACACCCGAGCAGCCAGCATGCGGCTTTTCAGCACGCACGGTCGGTGCGCTTCAAGCGCTAAATATCCGTTTTGCCGCAATCGATGTGTTACCGGACCAGCGCATAAGGCAAGAGCTTTCTGTGCTCTCAAACTGGCCCACAATCCCTCAACTATTCGTCAACGGCGAGTTAATCGGCGGCTGTGACATCGTGATGGAGATGTATCAGTCGGGTGAGTTGGCCGAGGTATTGGGCGACGGAAGCGAAGGGCCTCAGTCCCAGGTTTCGTAACCCTAGGGCGTTAACCACCTAAGCATCCCGATGCCGTGGTGCATCACTTCTGCAGTGAGACGCAATGCGATCGGTTGACGTGAACCAACAGGCGCCAAACGATTAGGTTCATTTTCGCGGTACCAGGCAATCGTCTTCACAAGCGAATCCTCGTGGTGAGATGGTTTCCAGCCCAGTACCCGCTTTGCTTTTGTGCTTCGAAATGCCCACCACAACGAGGAAGCTCGCACCTCCTCAACGGTAATAAGCGGACGGCCAGGCATACGCTCAGCGGCGCTTGCTACGGCATAGGCAACCGTCAAAGGTAACTTGATTGCCGGGGCCTGCACCCCTGACAGACGCGCTAAGTCAGCGAATAAGCGATCGAGCGTAAAGTTGCGATTGCCCAGGATGTAACGCTCGCCGACTACACCGCGCTCGTCGGCAAGCAAATGTCCGTGCGCGACGTCTTCAGCGTCGACGATATTGAGTGCTCCGTCAACGTAGGCGGGAATCTCCCGGCGTAGGAAGCGGCGCACTATCTCAGTAGAAGTGTGATTGACGTCACCGGGACCGAATGTGTGGGCGGGGTTGACGATCACCACAGGCAAGCCACGAGCCGCGAGCCGCAGAGCCTCCTTCTCGGCCTCGTGCTTGGAGTTGACATAAGCCAAGCCGAAGCCACCAGCGCTAAAGACCTGCGTCTCGTCAGCAGTAGAGCCTCGGGGAGCGGGGCCAATTGCTGCGGTTGAGGATGTGTGCACAACACGCTCAACGCCAGCCCGCAAAGCCTCCTCAAGCACGACACGCGTTCCGTCCACGTTGACGCGAAAGAGCTGATGCGATGGTGCACGGAGGTTGGCCAACCCGGCAGTGTGAAAGACTCGATCCACCCCTCGCAATGCACGCCGCACCGCACGCCGGTCAAGAATGTCACAGGTGACTGGCTCAAAGTCGAGGCCCTCCAGGTTTGTCAGCCGGGTACGCTCGCGAACGGTCACCCGCACATGATCGCCACGCGCGATTAGTAGCCGTGCAACGTGAGAGCCGATTAGACCAGCCCCACCGGTAAGAAGCGTCGTCGTCACGCCGATCAAGTCTATGTGTTTTTCCCGGCGCGTAGTCAGAGAATGGGAATGGTAGGGTCACTCCCAACCGATGGCCCCAGTTACGATCGTTACTGATACGACTCACTACCTGCCCCGCACGCTGGCCGAGAGCAATGACATTCATCAGGTCAGCCTTTACTACAACTGGGGAGAGGAGCCCTATCGCGAGTTCGACATGCCCGACTTCAACGTGTTTTACGAGCGCTTGCGTGAAGGCAAAGAGTTTCCAACCACCTCACAACCATCAATCGGTGACTATTTAGCTGTCTATGAACCGCTGCTTGATAAGGGCTCAGACATCCTTTCGATCCATTTCTCATCTGGCATCTCGGGAACCTACGCCACCGCTACACAGGCTAAGGAACTACTTGATGAGCGTGGTGGCAAGGGGCAGATTGAGGTCATCGACTCCCAGACTGCCTGCGCCGGCCTAGCAGCAGTCTTACTCTCGGCAGCATCGGCAAGTAGGACAGGGCAAGACCTAGCGGGGACCGCAGCCCACACTCGTGAGACTCGAGCTAACTTGAAACTCTGGTTTAGCATCGACACCCTGGAATACTTACAACGAGGCGGACGCATAGGTAAGGCACAAGAGTGGCTTGGTAGCTCTCTAAAGATCAAGCCAATCCTCACTATCACGGACCAGATTCGTCCTGTGGAGCGTGTGCGAACAGCAAGCCGTGCCTTTGAGAGGATGGTCGACTATTTGCAAAGTTGTAAACGAGACGGAGCCGACGCCTGGATGGTCCAACACATTCAGGCGCCCGAACAGGCGCAGAAGCTGGTGGAGCGTGGGCGAGAGATATTCGACTCAGAACCCGTGTTTGTATCCGAGATCGGACCCGTAATCGGCGCTTATACCGGGCCTGGGCTGATCGGGGTCGGCGCTATTCCTTCGCGCTTTCTACTCGATTGAGAAACATCAGAAGGAAACCCTCCCTTATCCTGGCCAACGATCTAGCGGCGGCGACGGCGAAATACGCCACCGATTGCAGCTAGACCACCGCCGATAAGAAAGCCAGCGGCCGCAGCACCAGCCATAACTTGGGGTTGGTGGCGTACCAACTGGCGTCGCCAATCGGTGATTACGGCCACCTCGCCGCGCAGACGATCAAGTGAAACCGCTAGCTGTGCCCGGTTTGCTTCAATCGAGGCACGAATTTCCTCGGGGCTACGATCAGCCATCTGTACTCCGATCTCCAGAAGTAACCGTCTGTCGGATCTTCTTCGCTTGATCCAGCGCCATTGCAGGCAGTGGTGGCGCACTTGATTTCATCGCTTTCGCCGCGACAAACCCAGCGATCCCACCCAGAAGAATGAGCGCACCGGCAACAATAAAGAAGCCCCAGTAGACCTCATTGGCGTTGCCAAACAGCTCAAACCACGCGAGCCAAGATAGTCCGTGCAAAATGAGTATGAGGGCCCCAACTACAAATATGCCGGCTGCAATTGCGATAACGGCGCCTTTAATAAAGCGCGAAATTTTGGCAAACACCTCAGCCTTTGCGAGCTCAATCTCCTCGCGGATTAGCAGCGTTGCGCGCTCCGTCAGCTCAGTGACGATCGTCGCGATGTTCTGCGGCTGTCCGTCTTCAGGAACCAAGACGCCTAAGCATCCTTGCAACAACGAGACCACCGACAAAGGCTACTGCGGCAATGACCTCAGGCCGTTTCGCAGGCGCCGATGCCTCATTCTCAACCGCACCATCTTCCTCCACGCCTAAACCATCGATCCCACCGTTAGAACCTTGGACAGTTCCAGCGGCCGCGTACGCCGGCTCAGGGGACGGAGCGTGGTGATCAATTGGGTTCGAAGTCTCGTCGGTCACTCTGGTGGATCTTCCCCGAAAGCGCGTTGCCAAATCGCCGCAGCAACGCGCTGCGTGACGATACTGGCAAGCGCACCTAGTCCAGTTACCAGCCCCGACCACATCAAGCGTTTGGCAATGTCAGTTTGCATCGCCCAGCAGTCAATCAGATCGTCCGGTCTAACGCCAGGTCGGTCGCCTTGTTGGCCGGGTCACAGTCACAGTCAAGCCCCCAAACGCAGATACCGGTGCATGCTCTGCTTACTCCCCCAGCCTCGCCAATGGCCATGAGTAGGCGACTTCTCGACGATGCGCCAAAGCTGGCAGATCTTGCCGGATCTGATCTTGGCGTCCGAAGTCAAGCTCAGCGACAACATATGTCTCCTGATCGACTGCTGTTGCCAAGACTAAGCCCCAAGGATCAACGATCATCGACCTTCCCCCTGAGCGGTGATCTGGTGGATGGGTGCCAATCTGGTTGGCGGCAATAACGTAGACCTGATTCTCAATCGCACGCGCGCGCAGTAGTGGTTCCCAATGGTCTCTAGTAGTTGCAAGCGTAAAGGCGGCAGGCACGACGATCACACGGATCCCGCGGATTGCAAGGATGCGATAGAGCTCGGGGAAGCGCAGGTCATAACAGATGCTCATCCCCAGCTTGATGCCATCAGCGGTCCTAGAGTCAACTATCTCCTCGCCTGCTTGCTGGGCTTCAGACTCCCGATAGACCTGCCCGTCAACCTCGACGTCAAACATGTGGATTTTGCGATAGACCGCTTTGAGGTCGCCGTCACTACCAATGTGTACTGACGTATTGAAAAGCTTCTGCTGACCGTCGACTCGTTCCACGATCGATCCTGCCACAAGCTCAATGCCAAGTTCTGAAGCGATCTCGCGGGCCCAGGTGACGGAAGCACCATCAAGCTTCTCGGCCCCGTTGCGCAGATCCGCTGACGTTCCCAGAACATTCCACTTCTCAGGCAGTAGAACGAGATCGGCACCGTCTGCTGCTGCAGCTCGGGTTAGTCGATCAGCCGTCGAGCGATTAGCTCCGACATCAGCGGTTGAGTTCAGTTGAACGGCCGCGGCCTTCATTGCTTCTCCTTAGTTACCACAAGCTTCATCCCTTCAAGAAGGTACCGCCGATCCCGTCGGCAACACCTCCAATAGCCCCTGTGCGTTTAAGCTCGGCGATCTGTGATTCGTCGAAACCGGCCGCATGTAGAACCTCGTCGGTGTGCTCACCCAAAGCCGGACCGGGCCGCCGAGCGTGATCACCTGGGGTACGGCTCAACTTCACTGGAACACCCAGCTGGCGGACTGGCTCATTCACTCCAGGCTGAGTGATTTCCACAACCATGTCTCGCGCGCGGACTTGTTCACGGTCAAGGGCCTCGCCAAGTTCGAGCACGGGCTCCAGACAGCAATCATGCTCGGATGCGAAAGCGATCCACTGCTCACGCGTTCGACTCAAAAATATCTCCATCAGCTCTTCATGCGTCTTTGATCCCACTGGTTCAAACTGACTTTCGATCAGATCTTCACGGCCCACTCCTCGACAAAATGTAATCCAAAACTTAGCTTCCAGTGCCGCAAACGTAACCCAGCCATCAGCACATGCATAAGGTCGGTAGCAGACCAGCGACCCTGCCAGCTCAAGCTCACCCCGACGGGGCTCAGAACCTTCGGCGAACATCCGCCCCGCAACTAATGCCAACCAAGACATCGCCCCGTCAGTCATAGATACATCCACGAATTGACCCTCACCAGAGCCCGCCTGCTGCGAGCTGCCATCGCGCTCTCGCAAAGCCGCAAGGATGCCAAAGGCAGCCATCAGTGCTCCGCCACCGAGGTCAGCGATCTGCCCGACGGATTGAGTGGGTGGACCGTCACGGTCCCCACTTAGACCAAGTAGGCCGTTTAGCCCTAAATAATTTAGGTCATGCCCAGCGCGGTCACGGCACGGGCCATCCTGGCCATATCCGGTAATGGCGCAATAGATGAGTCTGCTGTTCTCTTCACGCAAACGCTCATAGCCAACGCCAAGTCGATCCATCACTCCAGGTCTAAATGACTCAAGCAGAACATCTGAGTCACGCACAAGACGCAGTAGAACCTCTCGTCCCTCATTCTGTTTGAGATTGATCCGGATTGAGCGCTTGTTGCGGTTGATGGCGAGAAACAGAGCAGATGCCGCACTGTCCGCTGCGCCCTCGTAGAACGGCGCTCCCCAACGCAGGTAGTCACCTGTGCCGGTGTCTTCGAGCTTAAGCACGTCGGCACCGAAATCAGCTAGTAGCAGCGAGCAGAATCCACCGGGCAACAGCCTTGAAAGATCCAACACCGTGATGCCTTCCAAAGGGCCGCCTATGAGCGCTGCACCCCCAACATCGCTCGAGCCTCAGCTACCGTGGCCGGGCGGCGTCCAACATCTTCTGTCATTTGGCGGGCCTTAGCAATTAAGTCACCATTCGAACGGGCCATTTCGCCATTGGGAAGATAGAAATTATCCTCCAAACCAACACGAACATTGCCGCCAAGCGTTAGCGCAGCTGCCACCAACTGCCACTGTTGGCGTGAGATACCGATCACGCCCCAGTTATTAGGTCCGTCAGCCCCACCGGGTATCTGCTCCGACATATGCGCGAGGTTGCGAGCACTAGGGCGAATTCCTCCGGTTACACCCATCACACAGGAGATCTGTAGAGGCCCAGAAAGCAGCCCTTTGTCGATCAAGGGGTCCAGATTCGCTATGTGCCCGGAGTCAAAACACTCATGCTCGGGACGAATGCCAAATTCGTTCATTGCCTCCAGCAGCGTGATGATAGTTTGAAAGGAGTTCTCAAAAACCGTCGCAAAGACGAAATCATTGCGTTGCTTTGAATATTTCGCAAAGTTCATGGAACCCATATTGAGCGCCGCCACATCGGGGCGTAGTTCGCGCAGATAAGCGATACGTTTTTCCAGTGCTACACCAATAGCCCCGGTCGAATAGTTGATGATCACGTCATCAACTTGATCAAGAATTGCCTCGGTGATAGCTCTAAAGTCCTCAATCTCATAAGACGGGACCCCTTCGGGTGTACGAGCGTGAATATGGATCATCGAGCCACCTTCATCGACGATCCGACGCGCCTCGGCTCCGTACTCCTGCGGGGTATAGGGAATCCCTGGGCACTGCTTACGGTCAGCCACCGCGCCCGAGATCGAGCAAGTGATGACGACGGGATCCTCGACGCTCATATACCTAACTCCTCATTTTTAGACCGGTACGATGGCATTTCGCTTATAAGGTCGTTCGATCCGTTTGCCTTGCGCCATTTCCAGAGCCTTAATGATCACCGGACGGGTCTCGCGCGGGTCGATAACATCATCGACCATGTCGTTGCCGGCAGCCACGTACACATCAATGAGCTTGCGGTAGACCTCTATTAGCTCAGCCTTTTTTGCCACTGGGTCATCGGCCTCTTGCACCTGGCGTCGCATCACAATCTCGACTGCACCCTCAGCACCCATGACGCTGATCTCAGCCGTCGGCCAAGCAACGATCAGGTCGGGTTCAAATGCACGACCGTTCATCACAAAGTAACCCGCGCCATAAGCCTTGCGAATTACCACAGTAATTTTCGGAACGGTGGCATTAGCGATCGCATGCAACATCTTGGCGCCGTGGCGAATGATGCCTTCCTGCTCAACCTTTGTGCCGACCATAAATCCCGGCACGTCCATTAGAAACACCAGTGGTAGACCGTAGGCATTACATAAGTTGACGAAACGGGCAGCCTTGTCGGCTGAATCATTATCGAGAATGCCGCCGAGTTGTTTGGGCTGGTTGGCGATGATCCCAACTGGACGGCCACCAAAACGAGCAAAACAAGTGATAATCGTCTTTGCCCATTGCGGTTTGAGGTCAAACCATTCCCCGTGATCAACGATCCGGCGGATCACCTCATACATGTCGTGGGATTGGCGATTGGACTCCGGCAGGACATCAAGTAGTTCCTCATCGCAGCGATCAATGGGATCGGTGCATTCGCGGATCGGCGGCGACGCTTCGCAGTGCTGGGGCATAAAGGAGAGGTAGCGCTTTATCGCCTCGATGCACTCCTCATCACTGCCAACCTCCAGATCACCGACTCCTGACTTGCGACAATGCACTCGTGAGCCTCCCAACTGCTCCTGACTCACATCCTCACCGATCGCTGCCCGAACGAGGTGCGGTCCGGCTAGAGCCATCGAGCCTCGGCCTTTGACCATGGGCACAAAGTCCGCAAGCCCGGGGATGTAGGCGGTTCCGGCAGCACACGGGCCCATGAGTGCAGCGATCTGCGGGATCACACCACTAGCGATCACTTCTTGGAGGAACAGTTCCCCGCTCGCCGCAAAGAGCGAACCAACAGCCTCCTGGATGCGCGCGCCGGCCGAATCGAGTAACCAAATAAAAGGTATCCGCTTTGTAAGCGCGAGCTGCCGCAAACGTCCGACCTTAAGCTCACTGGTCATACCCATCGAGCCAGCCATCACCGTGAAGTCATAGGCACATACGGCAACCATTCTTCCTTCAATGTGACCGTAGCCGGTGATCACGCCATCCGCCGGCGCGTCCACACCATCCATCGCCCGTTGCGAGAAGTGAGGTTTGCCCTGAATTCCCAGCTCAGTAAATGTGCCTTCATCTATCAGTAATGCCAGGCGTTCGCGAGCAGTCAACTTGCCGGCAGCATGCTGGCGCGCAACCTTTTCTGAACCTCCACCCAAACGGATACGTGCACGCCGCTCCTCCAGCTCTAGCACTAGCGGCCGCAGGATCGAAGTAGGTGACGTCATTGTCCACTCCATTGCGGCTCACGTTTCTCAAAGAAGGCCGCTACACCCTCGCGGATGTCATCGGTTGATTGCGCGATTGTCAGTTGAGCGTGGAGAAATTCAAGTGCATCGTGAAATGCCATGTCCTGCTGACGAAACATCGCATCCTTGCCAAGTCGCATCAGTACTGGAGACTTAGCTGCCAATTTCAGCGCCCACTCGTTGACCGCGCCGTCAAAGCGCTCCACGTCGACAACGCGATTGACGATGCCAGCATCGAGTGCCTCCTGCGTA
>Ga0207131_1127_pt1 | contig 13860 bp, 12 predicted proteins | sample Alteio_BWMinHeat_13_FD_153557 | JGI IMG/M metagenome (GOLD analysis project Ga0207131, IMG submission 153557) | Enriched cells from forest soil in Barre Woods Harvard Forest LTER site, Petersham, Massachusetts, United States -... | ecosystem: Environmental > Terrestrial > Soil > Temperate forest >...
GATTTCGAAGCCCAGCACGGTAACATCCCTTTTGGACGCTTTATCATTGTTTACACAGGATGGGAGCAATATTGGACCACACCCGAAAAATATCGTAATAACCATATTTTCCCCAGTATTTCAGAGGAGGCCGCAGTAGCTTTGTTGGAACGTCAGATGGTTGGGCTTGGGATTGATACTCTTTCTCCCGACCGATCGGAAGATGGCTTTCCCGTACACCAACTGGTCCTAGGCGCTGGTAAGTTTATCGTTGAAAATGTGGCCAATGCCTCTAAGCTACCCCCGATTGGTGCTTATAGCTTAGCTTTCCCCATGAAAATTCAAGGAGGGACCGAAGCTCCCGTACGTCTTGTGGGGGCAGTTTTTTATTAAATTTACTCATAATGGAGACATTAACAATGAGCGTCCCCCTTGACCCTCAACTCGAATCTGACTCTGCGTTTATTCTCGATCTAGAGCTATGTGAGGTGCGCCTTAACCATAATGCTGCCTTTCCTTGGATTCTTTTAATTCCGAAAGGTGAGGGAATTTCAGAGATCATCGATCTAACTCCCTCCAGCCAGCCGGTGCTTATGTCAGAAATTGTGCTAGCCAGTCAAGTCATGCAACGTCTTTTTCAACCGACGAAACTTAATATTGCAAGCCTTGGTAATATTGTCCCTCAACTTCATGTGCATATTGTTGCGCGATACGATACGGATAAGGCTTGGCCTCACCCTATTTGGAACAGCGGCATAAACATTGCATATGATCCAAAGGCGAAGAGAACCCGCATCACTCAACTTAAAAATGGGTTTTTACATTTAAAGCACCCAAAGAGTGGGTGAGGGGTAACATAATTTATAAATATCAATCACTTAATCCTAAGTTCATTACTTACTTCTCCGCCCTCTCTGGGCGGTTTGGCACTCCTAATGAACTTAAATTGTTAACCTATTGATATAACATAATAGCCGTCATTGCGAGGAGCCGAAGGCGACGTCGCAATCCATTTTTGTTGCGAAGCAACAATTACATGTGTAGATTTGCGAAAACTGCTTCGTAGTTTAAAATGGATCACGACGTCGCTCCGCTCCTCGTGATGACGGCTGGGGGTGGCTACCAGCTAAGTTCATTACTTACTGCTCCTCCTCTAGGGTGGTGCGATGCTCGTGACGCTCCGGGGAAAATGTCCGGTGGTTAGTGATTTTATAGACATTGGTATTATTATATGATAGCATCATGAAATGACTTACATGCCACCTTTTGCCATTACGCCACGTATTTTTTCTTTATCTCAAAGCATTTCTCATGCCCTTGGCCTCCTTGAGGGTGAAAAGCTTGATATGGAGCCTGTCAGGTTGAGGCGTGATAATAATATTAAAACCATACAATCTTCCTTAGCCATTGAAGGAAATACGCTTAGCCTTAAACAGGTCACGCATATATTTGAGGGAATGCGGGTCATTGGACCAAAAAAAGATATACTTGAAGTCAAAAACGCTCTCTTGGTTTATGAGAGATTTGATCAATTAAATCCCCTGTCTATGCGGGATTTTTTACAGGCTCATAAAATCTTGATGAAGGATCTTATCAAAGATAATGGAGCATGGAGAGAAGGTGGCGTGGGTATTTTTAAGGGCTCTAAGGTCGCTCACGTTGCACCTCCAGCAAAACGCGTTCCTGAATTAATGAGCGCGTTGTTTGAATTCTTAAAGAAAAACAATGAGACGCCTTTTCTATTAAAAGCGTGTATCTTTCATTATGAGTTAGAATTTATTCATCCTTTTATGGATGGAAATGGAAGAATGGGGCGATTATGGCAACAACTTCTATTAAGTAAAGAAAATCCCATTTTTAAGTTTATTACTGTAGAAGAACTCATAAAAGATAACCAAAAAAATTATTATAGTGTTTTAGGCCAATGTGATAAGACAGGGGATTCGACTACATTCATTGAATTTTCTCTCAATCTTATTCTTATGGCCCTCGAAACTTATAGAAAGAGCACAAGCATCAGTACGGTAAAAGATCCAGCTTCCCGGTTGCAATATGCGCGAAAGACTCTTCAAGAACGTTGGTTTTCTCGAAAAGAGTATATGGACATCTTTAAAAATATTTCTACCTCTACAGCAAGTCGTGATTTAAAATTTGGCCTTGATCAGGAAATATTAGAGAAAAAAGGTGATCTAAACCAAGCCTTATACCGTTATTTCCCTGAAAATTTTCAAGGCTGAATTCCCGAGATAAATCCATAATTTCTTGTTTTGTGATCATTTTTTCTTGCATTTTCGTAACTCCCCAGGTATGCTTATAGGGTTATTGTATTGTTTATAAATTATATTTTCCTTAAGTTGACGCCTATGCGCCACAGCAGAGGATGACGATTGTGGGGATGAAAGAACCTATCTAAAACTAGGGTTAAGATTAGATACGTTAAAGGCACTCTTTATGAGGATATATACAATGTTTCACTCGCGCATGTCGTTTTTAGCACATTTTCTGCTTTTTTTCTCTTTCTTTATTGTTGTTTTTGGAATTTTTACATTAGAAACATTTGGAAATTCTAAGGACATTAAAGAAAAGAACATTACTTTTTCAGACTACACTCTCCCACCAGCTTCAGGTAAAAAACCTGATTCGATGGTTGTTCTTTTTCATGGTGCTGGCGATAGCGCTGAAAACTTTATATTTCTTGCTGCTTTGTTAGGACAATTTCTTCCCGATACTCTTTTTGTTGCACCGGATGGACCCAAAGCCTATAAGCCGATTCCTGGCGGAAAACTATGGTTGAGTACATCAAAAAATAACCGGCCTCAATTGTTGAAAGAAATTAAAACCCTTTCGCTATCCCTGAATCGGTATTTAGATAATTTATTAAAAACATATGATATTCCTCCAGAGAAGGTGGCTTTTTTGGGATTTTCTCAAGGAGCTAGAATGGCACTTCATCTTGGCCTTCGGCGTCCTACAGCAGGAATTGTCGCCATGTCGGGATCTTATTTGGATGATCCGACAGCAGTGAAACTCTCTCGACCGCCTATCCTCATTATTCATGGCGTTGAAGACGACAAGGCACCTGTTGCTCTTGCACAAGAATCACATAAACGACTTGATGCGTTAAAAATGCCTGTTACGCTTATTCTTTTGCCTGGGATTGGTCATGATATTGATCCTCGAGGATTGGAAATGGCTGGTGAGTTCTTACAAGACTGTCTATCTGGAAGATAAGTTGGTAAGCTGGGTATGAGAGACTATCCACAAGGCGTTTGTTGGTGAACTATGACGGATTCTCTGTTTTTAAGGCCTCAATAAACTTCTCAAAGTCCTGGGTTTTATGAAAGTCCTTATAAATAGAGGCAAAGCGTACATAAGCTACGGAATCAAGAGTCAAAAGGGCAGTCATAACGCTCTCTCCAATCGTGTGGGACTGGATTTCACTCTCTCCACTTGTTTCCAATTGGCGAATAATAGCTGAAATAACGCGCTCGATGCGCTCATTATCAATGGGTCTTTTGTGAAGGGCAAGTTGAATAGACTGAGTGAGCTTATCTCGATCAAAATTTTCAAGGCGCCCATCTTTTTTCTTGACGAAAAGTTCTCGTAAAGAGGCTCGTTCTATGGTTGTAAATCGTGAAAGACACTCAGGACATTGACGACGCCTACGCACAGAGCTCGCATCTTCACTTGGGCGCGTGTCTTTAACAATTGTATCGTTATTACTACAAAAGGGGCAACGCATAAGCTACCCCTCATAAATGGGAAAGTTATGGCAAAGTGCTGCAACCTTTTTTCGGGTTTCTGCTGCAACAGCTTCATTTCCTTCAAGAACATTGGCAATCCAGTGGCCAATGTCCTGGAAATTGTTTCTGTTAAAGCCGCGGCTAGTCCCGACAGGTGATCCAAGGCGAATTCCTGACGTTTGAGCAGGAGGTAAGGGATCAAAGGGGATTGAATTCTTGTTGCACGTCAGTCCTGCTTGCTCAAGTTTTTTTTCCGCTTCAGCCCCTGTCATGCTAAGGGGGCTTAAATCGACAAGAAGAAGGTGGCAGTCTGTACCATGGGTAATCACATTAAGGCCTCGCTGAAGCATGACTTCAGAAAGAGCCTGAGCATTTTCAACAACGGCCTTAGCATATATTTTAAAGGTGGGATGGAGAGCTTCTCCAAAAGCTACAGCTTTTGCAGCAATGACATGCATGAGGGGGCCTCCTTGAAGACCAGGGAAAATGCTACTGTTAAATTTTTTCCCCAGCTCTAGATCATTGCATAAAATCATTCCTCCTCGCGGCCCTCTTAGGGTTTTGTGAGTGGTTGTTGTGACCACATGAGCGTGAGGGAGGGGAGAAGAAAACATTTCTCCGGCTACAAGTCCTGCAAAATGTGCCATATCTACCATAAGGATTGCCCCAACTTCATCTGCAATCTCTCGGAATCGGGCAAAATCAATTGTACGAGGGTAGGCCGACCCTCCCGCAATAATGAGTTTTGGATGGTGAGCGAGAGCTTTGCGACGCACTTCCTCATAGTCAATAAGATGGGTTTCAGGATGCACTGCATAAGTGGTTGAATTAAACCATTTCCCCGAAAGGTTAACTTTTGCCCCATGGGTGAGATGGCCACCAGCGTTCAGTTCCATACCAAGAATGGTATCCCCAGGTGACAATAAGGCCAAAAATACGGCCTGATTTGCTGATGAACCAGAGTGAGGTTGAACGTTAGCATAGGCACAATTGAAAAGAGCGCATGCTCGATCAATAGCAAGTTGTTCAGCTTGATCTACCCATTCGCAGCCCCCATAATAACGTTTGCCAGGGTAGCCTTCCGCGTACTTATTGGTTAAAACAGACCCTTGCGCTTCTAAGACGGCTCTTGAAACAATATTTTCCGAGGCAATGAGCTCAATTTGTGTTTGTTGCCTTGCCAATTCCCCTTGGATAGCCTTGTAAAGAACAGGATCAAGCTCTGAGAGAGGTTCTGTACATTTTTTGTTCTTGTTAACCATTTTGAAAGTGAACTCCGATAGAATGTGAATAAATTCATTAGAAATTTAACAGACACGCCACAAAAAAACTAGAGGAGTTAGCCAATGATAAAAGAAGAGGATATACGTAAACAAGTGAAATCATTAAAGCGCTTTTATATGGACAGCTTTACTTTTGCTATCGTGAATGTTGTTTTGATTTTAGTTTGGGTTATTGCTGATAGCGGTTCAACTTTTTGGCCAAAATATGTTATCGTAATTTGGGGAATTGCCTTGATGTTTAAGGCTTACCGAATGGGACTTTTACCCCTTTTTTTTCATCACCTTTCTTTTTTGACACCGGAATGGGAAGAAAAAAAAATCAAAGAGTTAACAGAAGAACCCCAAGAGCAGAGAAGAGTTCATCTCAATCGAGATAGGAAAAAGTAAGCCGCTTACCCCCCATGGCAGGGCGATTTGATACAAGTAATTTGCCCATCCACAGTCGTCATTGCGAGGAGCGTTAGCGACGTCGCAATCCACTCTTTTGCTCGCTTTTTTATGGATCGCGACGCCCAGTTCCCCGCTTTCGCGCACTAGTGTCCGGGGAAAATTATACAATAAAAACAACCGGATGTCGTCATTGCGAGCCCCGCTGAGCGCGGGGCGCAGCAATCCATAATAAAACTTTAACTGCTTCTGATCCTCTCACAACTTTCTGTTTTTATTACATTTTTTTTGCCAAGAACGGCTTTCCCAATTTTTTTCTGGATTGCTTCGCCTTGCTTTATGCAAGGCTCGCAATGACGCCAGCGCATTGTTTTTCCATCAATTTTTTCCCGGACACTAGTGCGCTTTCGCGGGGATGGGCTCGCGATGACAACACCGGAGTTGTTTTTACTTGTATCAAATCACCCTACCCCCATAGGATAGGCAAGAACGGCAGTCTTTTTTAGTCCATACATGACAGAGTGAGTTGGAAACTGGCGGATAGTAAGGTGCAGGGCTTAAAAACATAAGTTTTGCCTCAAGTTTCGTACATTGATTGATCTATTTCTACATGTTATTAAAAAAACTATTGCTTTTTTTTCTTAAATTTAGTACATAATCAGCTCTACCATTTTAGAGGAAATTATACACAATGACAAACACAAATAACTCTTTAGACATTATGGCAATGGTCTCTGATATCGTTGCTTCCTACGTTTCGAATCACGCAATGGAGCAATCAGAGCTCCCTGCTTTTATTCAGCTCGTTCAGCGCAGCTTGGGTAGCCTTAACTCCAGTCACTCTTTTGCACTTGCTTCTCGTTCTGAACCTGCAGTGCCTATTGAAGAGTCTATCCAACCAGACTATATCGTGTGCCTTGAAGATGGCAAGCGGATGAAGATGCTTAAGCGCCACTTAAAGACTTCCTACAACATGACTCCGGATCAATACCGGGAGCGTTGGGGCTTGGCTGCAAACTATCCTATGGTTGCTCCTAATTATGCTATTAAGCGTCAAGGTATTGCTAAAAGCATTGGTCTTGGAACTCATCGGAAAAAAGCAGCGTAACAGTCTGCACCACAAAAGGGCCGATACTGACGTTGCTTGGTATCGGCCTTTTTTGTTAGTGACCCTACCGGCACATTTTTCTTGATCAAATCGCTTCCCTGAATCCTTGAGCAGCCATCCGAGCTGATGCATGGCAATGCACGAAATATTGAAAGACAACCCCTCACCCAACACTCAGGTTATCTAATTTCTCAACCCTTCGGCTATGACGTCCCCCTAGAAAAGGGGTGTTAAGAAAAGCTGCGAGGCAATCAATAGCCCGATCTTTCCCGATGAGTCGTTCTCCAAGAACAAGAACATTCGCATCATTGTGTTCACGTGCAAGCTTTGCCATAAGGCTATCACAACAGAGAACAGCACGGATGGACTTAAACCGGTTAGCCCCTATGCTCATGCCTACGCCACTTCCACAAATCATGATACCTTTGGCACCGGCAAGAACTTCTTTGACCACAAGTTCGATGTAGTCAGGATAATCGACCGACGTTGTGGAATGCGTTCCACAATCGATAACGTTATAACCCCACTCTCGAGCAATTCCTTTTAAGAATTCCTTGTATTCAAACCCACCGTGATCGCTCGAAAACGCTACTGCACCTTTAGAATTCGCGGGGGCAGTGTGAATGATATGGGTATCCGTTTCTTCCATGGTTTACCTCTGATCTAGTTTTAGTTCAATGCGGCGATTGCGCTCATCTGCCCCCTTTTCGAGGGGATGAAATTCTCCAAAACCCGCAGCAGCCAAGTGATCAGCGGGTATGCCTTCCGTAATCAAGAATTTTATGACAGCAATAGCTCGTGCAGAGGATAGTTCCCAATTTGAGGCAAACCTTTCTGTATGAATAGGTTTATTATCTGTATGACCATCAACGCGCAAAACCCATTTTAGATCAGCAGGCATTTTTGAAGCTATTTCTTGAAGCGTTTTTGCAAGTTGCTTAAGCTTGTTCTTTCCAGTGGTTCCCAACGTTGCGGATCCTGACGGGAACAACACTTCTGATTGAAAGACAAAACGATCCCCCACAACTCTGACATCAGAACGCTTTTCAAGGAGTTCTTTTAATTTCCCAAAAAATTCTGATCGATACTTTTCGAGTTCTTCCACTTTTTGAGCCAAAGCGGCTGTAAGTTTTTGATCTAAGTCTGCAATCGTCAGTTTTTGCTGCGTAGAGGTTGCCTCTGCTGCTTGCAAAGCGCCATTAAGAGCTTGCAGCTTTTGATTGAGTTCTACAATTTGTTGTTGAAGAGTGGCAAGCAGCGCTTCGGCCGTTACAGCACGCTGATCTGAAAGGAATATTTTTTGAGAGAGGTCCACCTCAACCTGGGCCTTTAATGCGTTAGCTTGGTTGAGTTGCTGAGTCGTTGATTGAATAACGGCGGTCAAGTCCACATTCTTTTTTTCTTCAATTTTGAGAAGACTTGCAATTTCTTGCAATTTAGCTTGGAGAGATTCGAGCCCCCGCTTGCTGCCCTGTAAGGCGTCAGAAAGGTATATTTGAGAAACAACGAAGATCATCAGAACGAAAATCATAACGATTAAAAGGGTGGCTAAGGCATCCACAAAGCCTGGCCACACATCTAATGTAACACCTTTTTGACGGCGTGAGTGCATTGTACTTTCCATTTTTGAATAAGGACCCCTCACCCGCCCTTCGGGCGACCTCTCCCACAAGGGGAGAGGTTATCCCTCGTTTGACACGAGTCAAGAATTACCTCTCCCCTTGTGGGAGAGGTCGCCCGAAGGGCGGGTGAGGGGTAAATAATTTTTTTCATTCGTCAAGAAACTCTAACTCTCTCCTTGAGCTTTTGTAAAGCCCGGACTGTGGTTAAATTCATAGAGTTTTTCTATCTGCATCCATAGGTGAGTTTTGCTTATGTTAGCAATCAAATCAATAATATCTTTATTTCCCACAGAAGAAAGTCCCTCTTCTATAAAAAATCTAGCTCGCCAGTGATCAACGGTTTCAACCTTTATACCAGGAATCGCTGGATAGACTTGGACACTGCGGTTAGAAATCATCTTAAGATAAAAAGGGGACAAGGAAGCAATGTCTTCCAGGTTTTTTCCTAAGGCTTCCGCAGAAAGGGAGCTCTCAATATAAATATCAACCCCTACTATTTTTCTTAACGTCGTATCGGCCTGATCTATGATACGGGGAAAATGTAATGGTTTGTAGGTCCGATGAGTCCAAAAATCTGTTTCTTTTCCTAAATTATGAATCACACGGTCTGTAAAGGCTGTGGTAGTTAAGGGTGAGGTTTTATCCAAATCGCTTGTAAACGCTTTTTCGACACCAAAGGTATAAAGAAGGGATTGCTCAATTTTATGAGCGGCTTCAAATTCTTTCAAATGGCGGAGCATCAAAACTGATGAAAGCAAGACAGCCGTTGGGTTTATCGTATTTTGCCCAGCATATTTAGGCGCTGAACCATGCACAGCTTCAAAAATTGCGGCTTGATCCCCAATGTTCGCGGCAGGCGCTACACCAAGCCCTCCGATAAGACCTGAGGCGAGATCGCTAATGATGTCTCCCTGTAAATTGGTTGTCACAATCACGTCAAAAGCTTCCGGATGGGTCACAAGCTGATGGGCACAGTTATCGATAATAATATGGTGTGCTTCAATATCGGGATAATCAGCAGAAACTTCTTCAAAAATTTTCTTAAAAAGCCCCTCTGTAAGCTTTAAGATATTCGCTTTCGTAGCACAATGAACTTTGTGGCGCTGTTCTGCACGTGCAAATTCAAAGGCAAAACGGATGATTTTTTCGGACCCCTTGCGCGTGATAAGTTTCACAGCTTCTGCGACCGTTGATGTTTGAAGATATTCAATCCCTGCGTACAAATCTTCAAGATTTTCTCTTACAACAACAAAGTCAATCCTTCGTTCACTAAAAGGGGTGTGGATTCCAGGAATATTCTGCACAGGACGCGTATTTGCGTAGGTTTCAAAAAGAGCACGTAATGTCACATTTGCACTTTTTTCTCCATATCCTACAGGGGTTTCAAGTGGTCCCTTAAGGGCAACTTTTGTGCGGAGTAAGGAATCAATTGTTTCTTGAGGAATACCCGTTGCAAGACCTTTTTTAAAAACACTTGCACCTGCTTCACAAACTTCCCACTGAATTTTGACACCTGTCGCCTCAACAACCCTTTGAGCGGCCCCGATGACTTCTGGTCCAATTCCATCACCTTTAATGAGTGTGACACTTTTTGTCATAGTCTTTACCTTAGCTTGTCTGACATTCTTGTTATGTCATAGCATGGCGTGTAAAAAAAGGATATCTGGATCCTTTATTATTTTTCTTTATGTCTGAGAAAGGATAGTCTATCTTAGGGGTAGGTCAACGAATTTATTTGTGAGGTATTCTTTGAATCAGCAGAGTCAACAAACCAAGTACCCCGTTTTATCGTTAAGGGATGTGGTTGTGTTTCCCCATATGGTGATTCCATTGTTTGTGGGGAGGGAAAAATCAATCCAAGCTTTAGATGCCGTCATGGAGCATGGGCAACAAGTTGTGCTATTGAGCCAAAAAGACCCTACTATTGACAACCCCACAAAAAAAGACCTTTACACAGTGGGTACCCTAGCAAAAGTTTTACAGCTTTTGCGTCTTCCTGATGGAACGGTAAAAGTACTCCTTGAGGGAGAAAAACGCGTTAATGTTGTTCAGTTATGGAACGATAACGCTTTTTTCGAAGCTACGGTAGAGCCTTTTTATGAAGAATCTGCTCCTGCGCAAGAGGTAAAAGCCTTAGTGCGAACCCTTACATCGCAGTTTGATCAATATGTGAAATTGCAAAAAAAGATCCCGAGTGATCTCCTCTCCTCGATTGCACAAATTTCTGAGCCCTCAAAATTGTCGGACGTTATCGCAGCCCACCTTGGATTTAAACTTGAGGAAAAACAGGTTCTGCTTGAGACAAAGAGTATTCTTACTCGATTTGAAAAAATAATTGGTTTTATAGAGGGTGAGATAGGCGTTATGCAGGCGGAAAAAAGAATCCGCAATAGAGTCAAACGCCAGATGGAAAAAACGCAACGAGAATATTACTTAAACGAACAATTGAAGGCTATCCAAAAAGAGCTCGGAGAAGGAGAAGAAGGCAAGGATGAATTCTCTGAAATTGAAGAAAAAATAAAGAACACAAAGCTATCTAAGGAAGCACGAGAAAGAGCAACCAGTGAGTTTAAAAAGCTTCGACAGATGAGCCCTATGTCTGCAGAGGCAACAGTTGTTCGCAACTATTTGGATTGGTTGCTAGATATTCCCTGGGAAACCCAAACACGTGTAAAAAAGGACTTAAAAAAAGCCGAACAAATTTTGAATCAAGACCACTTTGGTCTAGAAAAAGTAAAAGAACGTATTATTGAATATTTAGCTGTTCAAAATCGCGTGGGGAAAATTCATGGCCCCATTTTATGTCTTGTGGGCCCTCCTGGTGTAGGTAAGACATCCTTAGGAAAGTCTATTGCTCGTGCGACAGGACGAAATTTTGTCCGCATGTCTTTAGGTGGGGTTCGAGATGAGGCTGAGATTAGAGGACACCGCCGTACCTATATTGGATCTATGCCTGGGAAAGTTATCCAAGGAATGAAAAAGGCAAAAACAACAAATCCACTCTTTTTGTTGGATGAAGTTGATAAGTTGGGTGCAGATTGGCGAGGAGATCCAACCTCTGCTCTTTTAGAGGTGCTGGATCCAGAACAAAACTATACATTTAATGATCATTACTTAGAAATTGATTATGATCTTTCTAACGTACTTTTTATCACAACGGCCAATACGCTTAATATGCCCCAACCACTTATGGATCGCATGGAAGTTATTCATATCGCTGGGTATACCGAGGATGAGAAAGTGCAAATTGCGCGTCGCCATTTGCTTCCCAAGCAAATGGCAGCTCATGGATTAAAAAAACATGAATTTTCAATTACAGACGCTACAATCAGGGAACTTATTCGGACCTATACCCTTGAGGCAGGTGTGCGAAATTTAGAGAGAGAGCTTGCAAACATTTGTCGTAAAGCGGTGCGCCGTCTTTTCTCTCCAAAATACAAAACAATCAAAATAACAACGACAAAGCTGAGTCGCTTTGCGGGTGTGCCCCGCTACCGTCATGGTGAAGCCGATCTTGAAGATACGGTTGGGGTGACAACGGGTCTTGCTTGGACTGAGGTTGGAGGAGAACTCCTGTCGATTGAAGCTGTGATGCTCCCAGGGAAAGGGAAAATGCAGATTACGGGCAAATTGGGAGAGGTCATGCAAGAATCTATTCAAGCTGCGGCAAGCTTTGTCAAGTCGAGAGCTCCTCAATTTGGAATTGAACCTCCCCTCTTTGATAAAAGAGATATTCACATTCATGTCCCAGAAGGGGCAACGCCTAAAGATGGACCATCAGCAGGAGTTGCAATGTGTACATCTATTGTTTCTGTTTTAACCGGTATCCCGGTACGTAAAGATGTTGCGATGACTGGGGAAATTACCTTAAGGGGGCGAGTCCTTCGCATCGGAGGACTAAAAGAAAAGCTCTTGGCGGCCCTACGAGGAGGCATCAAGACCGTTATTATCCCAAAAGATAATGAAAAGGATTTAGTGGAAATTCCCGCTAATGTAAAAAAGAGCTTAACAATAATTCCTGTCTCTCAAGTGGAAGACGTCCTAAAAATTGCCCTTAAAGAACCTTTGCAACCTATCACCTGGACAGAGGAAATGGTCAACATAGAGCTCCATAAACAAAGGCTAGATGAGCTAAAAAATGAAGAAATCATTACCCACTAAATCTATTATGTTGATTTTAAACAAAAGTAATTTTTAATGTTTTTTCATAGTGTATTGACGCTTTGAAAGGATTCAGGTAGCATTTTACGAGTTGGCCTACACAAATAAGGGCAAGCTTTAATAATTATCTGCAACAACAAAAAGGTATGTTCCAGTGAATAAAAATGATTTAGTAGCGTCTGTCGCTGAAATTTCTGGTCTCACAAAATCTGATGCTTTAAAGGCAGTTGATGGAGTGGTTCAAGCTATCACAACGAGTTTAAAAAAGGATCAAGAAGTTCGTCTTGTTGGCTTTGGAACGTTCGTCGTGACCCATCGTCCAGCAGGAGAAGGGCGAAATCCTCGTACAGGTGAAAAAATTAAAATTCGTGCGTCGAAGCAACCAAAGTTTCGTGCAGGAAAAACATTGAAAGATGCCATCGCTTAGTTGTTAGTCTTTTTAGTCGACAAGGGGTGATCATCTTTGATTCACCCCTTTTTTTATAACAAACCCCTTAGAACCTGTATTCATGAAAACCTAGTACATTAAATCATGAATTTTGCCTATCCGTCCCCACTGTCATGCTGAACTTGTTTCAGCATCTCATGAAAAGCACCGTAGAGATCCTGAAACGAGTTCAGGATGACACCACCGATGGGTTGATAGGACAAAATCTATGATTTAATGTACTAGAACCTTTGAGTTTGAACCATTTTTTAGATCCTGAAATAAATTCAGGATGACACCGAGTGTGGATCAAGTTCAGTTTCGCAAGAGGTTCTATGGTATTTCTCGAGTAGGTTGATAGACAGGGCGATTGAATGCAAGTATAGATATTATCATGGGCGTCATTGCGAGGAGCGTCAGCGACGTCGCAATCCATTCTTTTTCTTGCTTTTTTATGGATCGCGACGCCCTCTTTGAGGGCTCTTAATGAACTTAAACTGTTAACCTATTGATATAACATAATAGCCGTCATTGCGAGGAGCCGCAGGCGACGTCGCAATCCATTTTTGTTGCGAAGCAATAATTACATGTGTAGATTTGCGAAAACTGCTTCGCAGTTGTAAAATGGATCACGACGTCGCTCCGCTCCTCGTGATGACGACCTTAGGGTGGCTACCAGCTAAGTTCATTACTTACTTTTCCACCTCTAGAGGGTGGTGCGATGCTCGCGACAGCACCGGGGTTATTTTACTCGCATTTAATCGCCCTGTCTATCAACCTACTCGAGAAATACTATAGTGAAGCATTCTAAAACTCGAAAGGCTGCCTTGCATTTTTTGATATTGTAAGTCTTTATTTAAAAGACAACAATAAAGCGTTAAATTAAAGTTAGTTCTATGTTGTTTATTAAAATAAAATTTTTGACGATTCTTATGATGGTATTTATGGGGCTTTTCTCACGCTTTGTCCTAGGATTTTCTCTGACGCATCACATGTCTGCGCCTGCTTTTCACAGAAACACCCAAAGTTATCATTTTCCCGACAGCGGAAATCGCACATCTTTACGCTTTATCTCAATCTGCCGCTCTTTCCAAAAACGTCGTCGCAAATTCAGCAGAGACAAGTTTTTAGAAGAAGAATTGACAATAAC
>Ga0207131_1128_pt1 | contig 13845 bp, 14 predicted proteins | sample Alteio_BWMinHeat_13_FD_153557 | JGI IMG/M metagenome (GOLD analysis project Ga0207131, IMG submission 153557) | Enriched cells from forest soil in Barre Woods Harvard Forest LTER site, Petersham, Massachusetts, United States -... | ecosystem: Environmental > Terrestrial > Soil > Temperate forest >...
ATTGGTAAGTTATGCGCAAGAAGCCTGTAAGATGAGTAATGGTGTGCAACAAATTTTAGTTAATTGCGCAGGTATCCTTGGTTGTTATCGTGAAGCTGAGGTAGATATTGCTAGCATAGTGTACCGGGTTATTGACAAAACTATAACTGCGCCAGATAAAATTGCCAGATTGCAAGAAGTACTACAACAGTTATTATTAGAACAATCTGCCAAGACGCAAGATAAATTTTATAGGCCGCTGCTAAAAGCTATGGTTAGCAAGTTAAACCAAAAGTTCGCACAGCAAGCATTAGCAGTAGCCGCAACAACAGTTACCATGGAGGATACGCCAGCAACTGCGCCGCCTACAACTACATCGCGAAAATCTAAGAAAAAGAAAGCTCCACTCATTTCTGAATCTGAGAGGTTATCGCAGGATATAAAAGTATTGACGGATTCTTTAAAACAGCTATCTACTAGTTGCTCTATTGGTGACATTGTAACAATGACTAATGTCTTATGCGTTGAATTTTATAGTGACAAACCATATCTTTATATGATATGCAAAGCGGCTGATGCTTGTCCAGAAACTTTAGGGATGGAGGAAAGTGAAGTTCTTTTTACTATGGTACTAAAGCTGTTTGATTACAACCCAGCTACATTTGTAAATTGTCTGTGTGCATACGATGATACCACCAAGCAATCCGGTCTAGGACATTTATGCGCAGCAGCTAAGCACGGCAGAGCACCATATGTAGAAAGATTGTTAATCCATTTGATTACATTCGCTTCTAGTGCTTTAGATAATATATGGCTTAAATTTTCGGAGAGTAATGAAGTACTGAAAACAACTGGCAAGTGGTTCCTGGAGTTAGATGGAAATGCAATATTACTTTTTGATATAATTAAAACTTTATATCGACCGCACATCAATAGTGCAGACAGTAGCCAATTAATTCCTATTAAATATTTATTTTATGTTAAGCTAATCATGGATGCAATTATAGGTGAGCAATTTTTATATAAAATTGCTCACCTAAATCACGGCATATTGGAAGAGTTTTCAGACAGGTTTAAGCTCATTGAACACGCCATGAGTACCCAAACACAAATTTCTCGCACAATAATAAAAGAAACGAATAAAAATTTTGAGATAACTATACCAATGAACGAGGAAAGTTTATTACGTGTAATGTTAGGTGGTTATACTGCTCACGTCGAAAAATATTTTATATTCCATGCTTTTAACGGGTTACATATCTTTGGGATAATAAAAGAACGTCTCGATGGATGGCTGAATATTTTAGACAAAAACCCAAAGCTCTTCCCGAAAGAGCTTAAAATAATTGCTGGTGCGGCGCTTATGTCCCTGGATAAGAAGCGTTTTGCATATCCACAACTCGAAGAGATCTTTGAGGAATTCATATTTTTATATGAGATGGGTTTTATTACGGCAATAAACCAGGTAATTCAACACATAAACAACCACGGTGAAGAATATTTTACATCAGAAATCTTTAACCGTGCTGAGAAAATCTATTTTAAGAATATGTTTGCATGTATGGATGAATTAATAAAAGCTAATTTAGCGGCATCACCTGAAAAATACCCATTATTATCCTCTGCATCCAAGACAACTGGGTCGGCTACGCTGCTGTTTTCTACACCATCCGCTGTTTCAACAAAATTGGTGGAAAAGGTATCCACGGTATCAGCAATACCGCTGCCGACTGAGACGGAACATTCTACGAGCCTCCGGCCATGAGAAATCTCCAGGCATTAATCCGTAGTGGCTTAGCTAATGCAGCAGACACCTCTTGGTTAATCCCAGTATTAAAAAAATTTTCTGTCGCAATTCCCAGCGGCCTATTGCAACGCATGCAAGAGACCAAGAGTAGTGCTCTACAGGCACAATTTGTTCCTAACCAAGCCGAGCTAAATATTTTAGACACTGAGGTGACTGATCCAATCTCGGATGATAAATATGCACCCTTGCGCGGTATTGTCCATCGTTATCCAGATCGTTGCTTGCTTACCCCAATATTTACCTGCCCAGTATATTGCAGATTTTGTTTTCGCAAAGAAAAAATAGGCAAAGATAAAGCTTTAAGTCCAGCTGAATTAACCGCTTGTTACGCCTATATTGCCAGCCAGCCTAATATCTGGGAAGTTATTTTAACCGGCGGCGACCCATTAATTTTAGCACCTCAGCAATTAGCAGAAATCATTCGCAATTTAACCGCAATTGCGCATGTTGCGATTATTCGAATCCACACGCGGGTGCCAGTAGTGTGCCCAGAAAAAATCACTGCAGAACTATTGGCTGCGCTGCAATTACATCGCCCGGTGTACATAGCCTTGCATGCTAACCATGCCGATGAATTTTCACCAGAGGCGGAAGCAGCTATTGCACGCATCGTTGATGCAGGGCTTCCTATGCTTAGCCAAAGTGTGTTATTAACCGGGGTCAATGACGATGAGCAAGTGCTAGCAGCGTTAATGCGCAAGTTTGTGCAGAATCGGATCAAGCCATATTATTTACATCACCCAGATATGGTGCAAGGCACTAGTCACTTCCGCGGTTCCATTGCCAAAGGGCAGGATTTAGTCGCCGCGCTGCGGGGGAATTATTCCGGGTTGTGTCAGCCTACGTATGTGTTGGATATTCCTGGCGGTTATGGTAAATCTCCGTTGGGGAAGGCGTATGTTAGGGCAGTGGGGGATGCGGCAGTGGAAGGGGATAGTAGGTGCGAGGTTTATGAGGTGTTGGATTATCACGGGGATGTGCATTTGTATAGGTGAGGTTATGTTGTGCAGCCACATTCTACAGCTGCTGTGCTGTGCCCCACTTCACAAGTGGAAAATGTTTTACATACCTTTTATTCCCCCTTATCTGCCTCGCAAGCTCGGCCTTTGCCACACGTCGCCCCCCTTACGCGCGACCCCCTTATCTGCCTCGCAAGCTCGGCCTTTTCCCCACAGGGAAAAGAAAATTGATTCGCTATCGCTCATCGGCGTATTACCATAACATTTCTGGGGATTTAAAAGCTGCTATGCCGAATATAAACTTTTATATTATGAGTTTAATCCAAACGTATAGTAAACATTTGAAACCATATGCGCGCGAATTACGTAAAAACATGACGGTAGCGGAGCAAGTGCTATGGATAAAAATTAGACGTCGTCAAATTTGTGGGGTACAATTTTTCCGTCAGCGCCCTATTCAGTGCTACATAGTCGATTTCTATGCAAAAATCCCTAATTTAGTAATAGAAGTAGATGGTTGTACACATGATACTGAACAGGCTAAAAGTGATGATGCAAATAAAGACTACGTGTTACAGTCTTTAGGTATTAAAGTGCTAAGATTTAAGAATGAGCAAGTTTTATATAATTTGTCTTATGTGCTGAATAAAATTAAAACCATGACACTGGGTACTTGCGATCGATGAGCGGAGCGAATCAATTTTCTTTTCCCTGTGGGGAAAAGGCCGAGCTTGCGAGGCAGATAAGGGGGTCGCGGATATGAAATGTGTGTATCAGATAGCCCTTTGAAGGTGGAGAAATGAGTAAAATTATACAAAAATAGGTGTATTATGAAAAAGAGTATAGAACATGAAAAACAGAAAGTTATGCTTCAGAATGAGGCATTGAAATTAAAATCACAAATTACAACTTTGCAAAGAAAAAATGATTTGCATCTAAGTGAAATGGAGAAATGTAATTCTGAAGCAATATTGGTAGAATCTTTACTTAAAGAACAGGAATTATTAACACAAAAAAAAGTAGAACTCGTGAACTCTAAAATAGAAGAAGAAAATAAAGCCATAGATTTAGTTGAATCTTTATTAATTTCTCAAACCTCAAAAACCCAAGCCGCAGAAACCGCGCTCCAAAAACTAACCCAAGAAAAAACCGCGGAAATCACGGCCTTACGTCTGGAACATGCGCGGCAAGAGGCGGAAAATCTAAGGCTACTGGCGGAAAGAGCCATGCCGGGCACAGTGAAGGAGGATTACGCTGCATTAACTGCCATGATCAATAGCTCTGTATTATTACGCACGCAGATCTGTATGCAGCTGAGCAAAACTATTTTAGCTGCCGAAAAAATTAAACGCATCACGAATAGTTTAACCAAATAACTAACCGCCGTTAGCCACCCAACAAAGAAACCCTGCGTATCATGTTCTATAATAAATAGAAATAGCATAACTACGATGGAATGCAGCAGATGTCATTAGAGATATTTAATAATTTCAGCCTCCAGATAAATTGGCCGTTCGCTATATTTTTATGGTTAATAACCTGCTCCAGTATGTTGCTTATTGTGCTAACTATCAACAGGCTGCTGCGCAATAAACGTTATAAAACTAGCTGGTATTATTCCTTATACAAACTTCTTGATAAATTGGAATCCGAGCTAGATACCAAATCTAATCAAGACGCTATAGCTGAATTATCTAAATTACTCCGCATAATTGCCATTAAACAATTCTCCCGGAGCAAATGTTCCACCTTGATGGGATATGAATGGCTAGAATGGCTGACCGAACATGATCCCAATAACTTCCCATGGCTGGCACGTGGCAAAATTTTAATTCCTAATCCTAACCTTAATACTACTGACACATTAGTTACTAACGATCACGAACTTACCGAATTAATAGCCGCAGCGAAAAGGTGGGTTAATGCCAGGTAATATTGCGCACAGTGTTCTATATTAATGAATGATGTATGTTTATTTTAAAGTTCTATAGTTATTAAAGTAATTAATATTATGGAAAAGTGAAACCTATGCTTCGTGTTAGAAACCTTTCAAAAAAGATTGGCGGCTTACAAGTAATCGATAACATGACTTTCAGCGCAGTGAAAGGGGAAATCTTTGGTATTTTAGGACCAAATGATTCTGGCAAAACTATAGCTATGAAAATGATCACCGGATTAATAACCCCAACATCTGGGGTTATTGAAATAGGTGATACCGACATCGCACAATCGCCAATGTTAGCCAAAAAATTAATCGGCTATTTACCGGATGGTATGCCTTTTTATAAAGAAATGACTGTTATTAATTTCCTCCAATTTATTGCCGAAATACGCGGCATTCGGCAACAAGATAAATACAAACGTTTAGCTGAAGTGGTAAAGCAAACGCAACTCGAAGATGTTTTAGAACACAGAATTAGTACTCTAGCACGCTCTTTTCAATGTAAATTAGCCATAGCACAAGCACTGGTGCATGACCCGGAAATATTAATTTTAGATGAACCTACTAATGGCTTGGATCCAAATCAAGAGCATGGGGTTAGAAAATTAATTAAAGATTTAGCCAAAGATAAGTGTGTAATTTTAGCTACGCGAACTATCAGTGATATAGAATATATTTGTGACAGGGTGGCAATTATAGCCAATGGTAAAATTGTAGTTGAAAGTACACCGGAAGAATTAGCCCATCAATCACCATTTCATAATACGCTGCAATTGCGCGTAACTAAATCCGTTAAAAGTGAAAACATAGTTGATGTGATTCGAACTATAGCAGAAATAACCCGTGTGGAACGTATCGATAGCAAACGCGACGAAATAAATTTACGTATTTATCCGCGTAGTAAATTTATCCCATTATCTACAATAAATCAACTTGCGGAGGACTTGGATTGGGAAATCCTTGACTTGCAAGTTATCGCTGGGCGGTTAGAAGAAGTATTTCGGACTATTACTACTAGATATCAACCGGTTATTTGAGACTTGATTATAAAGGAATAGTATGTGGCGTAATATTTGGATTTTATATAAACGCGAATTTGCTAGTTACTTTCATATCCCAGCCGTGACCGTAGGGTTGATTTTGTTTTTAGTGCTTAGTGGGGTAGCAAATTTTTATTTCGGCAATTTTTTTACCCGTGGCCAGGCTGATTTGCTTTCGTTTTTTTCCTTTCATCCTTGGTTATATATGTTATTTATTCCGGCACTAACAATGCGTACTTGGTCCGAAGAACGCAAAACTGGATCGATAGAATTACTATTTACTTTGCCGATCACCGTTATGGAAATAGTCTTAGCCAAATTTTTTGCTGCATGGTCATTTGTAGCAGTTGCATTAAGTTTAACCTTCCCATTATGGATAACCATTAATTATTTGGGTGATCCAGATAATGCTACCATAGCAGCCTGTTATTTTAGCAGTATTTTAATGGCTGGTGGCTTTGTGGCAATTGGCGTTTGTATTTCAGCATATACTAAACATCAAATGATGGCTCTTTCTGCTAGCACCTCTGTATACTTAGGGTTAAATATCATTGGGATACCAACTGTAATGGAAAGTTTACCTCATTGGATCCCAACAAGTATCATTCAAAGTTTTAGCAACATCAGTTTTATTACTAATTTTGATGCAGTAAATGGTGGCTTATTGAAAGTAAGTAGCTTGTTATATTTTACTACTCTAATGTTGTTTTTTATTATAGTAAATAAATTTATCATCGAATCTAAACGTTTGGTTGAGTAACAGACAGAAAATAAGGTACAAAGCATGCAACATGTTTGGTTAAGTAAAAACAAATTTAATAACATTTTTGGTTTAATATTATTAGGGATTATTTTTTTCTGCCTCAATATAGTTAGTAATAAATTCCTGCAAGGCGTTGGCATAGATTTTACCGAAAATAAATTATATAGCATCTCTGCACCAAGCAAGAAAATTTTATCCCAAGTACAACGCCCGGTTGTAATACGCCTGTATCTATCCAAAAAATTAGCCAAAACTTATCCATATCTGCTTAACTATGCAGCTAGAGTTGAAGAATTATTGAAATCCTATCAAAAAAATAGTCATCATAAAATCACGTTAGAATTAATAGAATTAGGACCATTTTCCGGAAAAGAATCACAAGCACTGCAAGATGGTGTCTTAGGTATTCCAGTAGATGGTACTACCGAAGAGCTATTTTTTGGTTTAGTAGTTAAAAGTGGTGATAAAAAAGATATTATTCCATTCATCGAGCCGAGTAAAGAATCTACTTTGGAGCATTCAATATCTAGCCTAATTGCACAAGTAGCGATGCTAAATACCGATATCATACCCATACTGGAACAAATTCAAGTTCGTGCTGAATATTCACGGCCCTTTGTTAAATTGGCAGAAATGCAATTATTTTCACAAGCGAAGTACCAAGTTCGCTCCGATGCCTTAAACCAAAGACTAGTGCAATTAAATGCAGTGCTGGCAGAGATTAATCTTAAAAAAACTAGTAGTAAGCCAGAACTGCGCGATCAAGCTGCAGCGGAAGAAAATGTCGTAAAATTGGAATTAACTGTTACGAAACAGGAATTAGTTGAACTTAAAAAAGATCTAAACAATGCTACGGCGGAACTGGAAAGAAATATTAAAATTGCTGCTACCGGATTTGTACCATTACTAATTATATTGTTTATGCTGCTCACCTGGTTTTATCATAGTAAAATTGCCAGTAAGCACTCTAGCGCTTGGACTCGCTTACTCCGCCAGTATAACGGATCATAAAGGCTTATCGATGTCGACATGGTGTTTACTTTCGGCATCCAGATCACAGGCGCTATGCCCACGATATTCTTCATCATTTATATAACTAGGTACTTTGCCAGTTGAATGCTTATATCGCCAATATTTTTTGACTATATTATGACACATGGTTTTACACGGGTGATCGACACAATAATGATAATCATGCTCTAATTCAGCAGGGTGTTGAACGTAATAACTATAACTTTTTTCATCACTTTTCAAATCACAGCCAGCTACGGTTGTAATGCTAAGAATTATAGCTACTTGGATTAGCTTAGTATGATTTCGCACTTATCTACCTGTAAATTTTGTTATACCTATGTACAAATATACAACATATCATACACAATGTTAATGGCAATATTACGGAGCAATGTTATCATGCAGCAAAATTGGATAAAACATACTAAGTCTGTATTTTTGGTATTTGGGGCTATTTGTGCTAATTTAGTTTTAGCGATTGATGCCGACAAGCCGGCTAAAACTGAAATATCTGCATTTACCCAAAGTACGGCGAATACCATATATACCGCTAAAGTATTAACTGAGCTTAACAGTTTAGTTAATGCTCAGGTAGAAAAAAAAACCGTTGAGCTAATTAATAACGATTTATACGGTACCAATTTAAGTGGTGAACCAGCGATAGCCGATGTAGATTCAGCATTTTTACAGAAACATGCTACGTCATTCTGCTCACCGCTTTCTGGCCACGAGCTTACCATGTTCAAAGCTTGTAATGTCAACACCCCGTTAATATTACAACATGCGGATATTAAGTCCCCTCTATTTGAACACTCTAAACTGCATTCCGACCTGATACCAATCGCTGAAAATTGGATTAAAAATTTTGGCGCATCACCTGTAAGTACCGAAATACCAGAATATGTTTATAATCCTACACTATTAACCAATCATAATAATCAAAAAAATTATGTTGAACGTTTACGACATGAAATGTGGGGGGCAATCCGAGCCGAATCATTAAGTCGCATGCTTGCGCGTAGAATTCCAGCCGATCCTAAAGATAAAAATTCACCCTCAATCGCTTCAGCCATGGAGCAAGAGGTTAATGGCCGCTATTTAAATCCAAAATGGCAAGATGATGTAAGCAAAGCTAGCTCGCAACTAGATCTTGCCAAGGAACAACTACGGGTTTTATCTTTAATCAGCACACAAATACACGAGCTAAACGATAGGGTAGAGCGTATAGAAATGCTAGAAACGGGTATAATGACTCTATTGGCCAATCAACAAGAGCAAATTAGCAGTATTGCTAAACGTTGGCACAAATAATGTACTAAAATGTAATATATAGCGTTGAACCATAGCGAGCCCGCATGAGTATCTTACTATATATATTCCTAGGTTTTATTACCTGTTTAGTTATTCTTTTTATTTGCGATGTTACGCAAAAAGAGCATATCATTTTGCGTAATTTTCCAATTATTGGCCATTTTCGCTATATACTGGAATTTTTTGGTGAATATCTGCGCCAATATTGGTTTGCTCAGGATCGAGAAGAGCTACCATTTAACCGTGCAACACGCTCTTGGGTTTATCGGGCAGCCAAAGGAAATGATACTACTATTGGATTTGGTTCCACGCGTGATCTCCGACCTGTAGGTACAGTTATGTTTGTGGATGCGCCATTCCCAGTTTTAGGGCAGGATGCATGTGATGCGCGATATATTACCTTAGGCCCTTACTGCAAACATCCGTATAAAACCAAATTTATATTTAATATTTCCGCCATGAGTTATGGCGCTATTTCCAAAAACGCGATTCTCGCCTTATCCCATGGTGCTCTCAATGGTGGGTGTTGGCTAAATACCGGTGAAGGTGGTGTCTCAAAATATCATTTAGATAGCGGATGTGACGTAGTGGCGCAAATTGGTACGGCGAAATATGGTTTTTGTGATACGGACGGCAAGTTAAGTGATGAAGCCCTAAGAGGTGTAGCGCTTTACCCACAAATAAAAATGTTTGAGCTTAAGTTAAGCCAAGGGGCAAAACCAGGGAAGGGTGGTATCCTTCCAGGTGTTAAAGTAACCCCAGAAATTGCTGAAGTTCGCTTTATCAAACCGTATCAAGATTCCATTAGTCCGAATCGCCATCCTGAAATTAGTAACGTTGCCGAGCTATTAGATATGATCGCGCATATTCGTCTACTTACCGGTAAACCTACCGGAATAAAAACGGTGCTCGGCAGTTATGAATGGTTAGACGATCTATGTCAAGAAATTTATAAGCGTGGAATTGAATCAGCACCAGATTTTATTACTCTAGATGGCGCAGAGGGAGGAACCGGGGCTGCGCCAGCGAGTTTAATTGATTATATGGGACTACCTATTGCCGAAAGCTTACCGGCATTAATCGATGTCTTAGTTGAATATAACTTGCGCGATCGAATTAAAATAATCGCTTCTGGCAAGCTGGTTACCCCAGCAGAAGTAGCCTGGGCTTTATGCGTGGGTGCAGACTTTGTCGCTTCAGCCCGCGGATTTGCATTTGCGTTAGGCTGTATTCAGGCCTTGAAGTGTCATACTAATCACTGCCCAACCGGAATTACTACCCAGAACCCATATCTAATGCGCGGGTTAGATCCCACTAATAAGTCCATCCGTGTGGCAAATTATATAAAAAGTATGCTGTACGAAATAGGGGTTATTAGTCACGCCTGTGGCGTAAAGGAACCGCGTGAATTAACCAGGAAACATGCCAGAATTATGACTGAAAAGGGTTTTACGCAATCCCTAGCGGAGCTTAATCCTGACAAGGTGACAGGGTGTAAAGTTCCCATAAATACAGGGACATAAATACAGGGACTGGCCCTAAAGAGCCTTAAAATCCCAATAACGGTGATCCATCATTTGGCTGGGACTGATATTTCCAATGGCGTGTAAGATATTACTTGGAATTTTAGGATTTTCCTGCGCTAATTCTTTTATTAATTTATTAACCCGCTTTCTACTCAAATTTTCTTGCGAACCACATAAAGTGCATGGAATTATCGGGTACTTTTCTAGCCTTGCGTAAGCGGCTATATCGCTTTCTTGGCAGTAGGCCAAAGGTCGAATCACAATATGCTTTTTATTATCAGAAAGCAATTTAGGTGGCATAGAGCGTACTTCACCATTATATAAAATGCTCATCAGCAGGGTATTAATTAAATCGTCTCTATGATGACCTAAAGCGATTTTGTTGTAGCCATGCTCCTCCGCGTAGTGATATATATTTCCGCGTCGCAAACGCGAGCATAGCGAGCAATAAGTTTTACCTTCCGGGATCTTTTCTTTAACGATGCTGTAGGTGTCTTTGGTGAGGATTTCATACGGTACCTTGGTGTTATCCAAATGTTTACGTAAGTCGCTATCATCCCAGCCAGGTTGCGACTGATCTAATACAAAGGCAAATAATTCAATTTTGCCACGCATTTTTACGTTATATTGCCGCAGCATATCCAGCATTGTATAAGAGTCTTTGCCACCCGATAGGCAGACCATTACTCTATCACCTTTCTCCAGCATGTTAAATTCACGAATGGCCTTGGTGGTGTAATGTAGCAGTTTTTTAGCTAATTTTTCACGTTTGCTATAGTCGCTGGCAGCTGTTGCTATGAATTCTGGTGTAGAGTCTTGTATTAGGATTGGTATGGTGCTCATGTTTGTTTGCCTTTGATAATTAAACTATGCAAAATTCACCATTCTACTAGCTTTGGATAACATTGAATAGCGATAGGGCGGGGATAAGTTACTAATTTGACCAGTTACATAAAAACAAAAAAGGGGCATAAAGCCCCTTTTTTATTCGATTTTGGAATCTTACATGAATGAGTAAGTTAGACCTAAACCGATACTCTTTAGACTCTTAACATACTGGTTGCTGCTGTTACCAACTTTCTGATAACGAGCCATCAAACGAGCAGCTAAGCAATCGTCAAATGCGTACTGTACGCCAGCACCAACTCTAACACCAGTTTTATGCTTGGTATTGTTGTTGATAGACGTTACTTTGGTATTCATTCTACCTACGCCTAAAGCACCAACTAAATTCCACTCATCAGCAACAGGAGCATATCCCATTACATCTAAATGCAAGTTGCTAGCTTTTACACGTGGGTTTCCACCGGCAGAATTAAACAGCTTAGTTTTTTGAAAAAAGCCATAACCAAGTTCAGCACCGAAGTACTCATTAAACTTTGTACCAACGTTTAGATCTAAAGAAGTATTTCTCTTCTTAAAACCACCTGTATAGCTAAAAGGTGCAGCATTTGCCTTAGTAGTGAGGCTATTGTTATAGCTCCAGCTTCCTAGGTTTGCATCTGCGCCAACATAAAACTTCATGTCATCCATGGCAACTGCAAAACCACTAGCTAATACCATGCTAGCAAATCCAGCCTTTAAAATTTTCTTAATATTCATAATTTAAGCTCCAACCAATATTGATTACTTAAGATGATGACACTTTAAACCAGTAAGACTACCTGGGTCAATACCTACGTAACATCTAGATACAAAACTAATTATAGCAACTAAATTAAAAATATGTGGTAAATTTTGTTTGAGTTTCACCCACACCGCAGACACACCAACAATCACCAGCGACGCAATACCTAAATTACAAGAAAGTATAGGTAAGCCCAACACCTGCGCTAACAAAATTTTTCGTCAATGTAGCATTATTACCAGTTTTTTGATAGCGCACCATTAATCTAGCCGCTGTGCATGGATCTATATTATACATGGCCCCCAATCCAAGCCGTGCTCCATTCTTATTATTCAGTAGTGGCAAATTAGTATTATTTATATAATTATACACCGTAGTCTTGGTACGCATTCTGCCTAGACCAAGCGCACCTACAAAATTAAATTTACACCTAACTGGCACATAGGCAAGAAGATCCAAATAAATATTGTCTGCCTGCATTCGCGCAGCAGCTTTACCAGGAGAAGTAAATAAATGATTTTTGCTGAACTGTTCATAGCCAGCTTCAGCACCGAAGTACGGGCTGAATTTGCTACCAAACACTAGATCAAATGCCGTAGTGCCTTTTTTTAACTTTGGGAAGATATTAAAAGTGGCTAAATTAGCCAAAGTAGCAGTGGTAAGGTTGGTTTTGTAGCTCCAATGTCCGTAATTTATATCACCACCAACGTAAAAGGTTACTTCATCATTGACTGCAGTTGCAGCGGTTGCAAGACCATTTGCCAATACCATACTAGCTAAACTTATGCGTAAAATTTTCTTAATGGTCATAGTTGGGCTCCAAGCAATATTGCATAATCTATACAACATTATAGCAAGCATAGTGAAACTTGCTTGACCTGAAAATTGCTCATAGGCAGCATATATATCCGTCTTTAGCTGTGGGTTTACAGAATGACTAACTTTCAGGGGTTATATTCCGACCGCTGATAATAAAGATTATCAGCGGTTTGATGTTTACCTATGTTGTCTGTATAACCGTTAGTCAATGTCCCGCTAGTCACTGGATTGCTTACAGTTTTTATATCTATTGCAGTTTCAGCTCCCGCAGAATACAACACAGTTAATGCTTTGCTGCGCGCCTCACGTTCGCACAAAGTATTAGCAATAAGCTTGATTACGGATGAATTGCGTGTTGCTAATGCAAGCGCTGTCAGACCATTATTATTTTCTAAAGTTAAATCCACTAGATATTTGCCATCTTTGCGCAAGTTAATTAATAACTGAACTACTGCAAAATTGTTGTACCTAGCTGCATACATAAATATGGTGTTACCGTGCACATTTTTAGCATTTAAATCACAGCTCGATTTACCATTCAACACATTTTTAATAAACCAGTGCAATACCTCTAAATTACCATCCTTGGCAGCTAAGTTAATCGATATTATGGAGATCAGTCGGGTATGCATAGGTGCTGATAGAGCAATGTTGCCTTATCCGTTAGCTACACTGTTAATTAGCCATGAACAGCCCTGCGATTATAGTGGATATCGCGATTCAAAGTTACAAAAATTATTGATATCTAAAGATCATTTGTTTTTATTACCTAATTTCGAAGATATATTTTTCGATCAATGTCGCCAGGCAAATCTTGTGGCTACTGCGCCAGAATATATGCGCCTAATAAATTTTGTTATTACCAGTGCGACACAGAAAACTAAGGCAAGGTTGTTGGCTAAATATTGGCAACAGTTTCCTGATGGTGTTGGGAAATCTGTGATGGCAGAATGCTGTAAATATCTAGCAATGCTTGGTAAAATTGAAAACTATAGCATGGATGATAGGGGGTTTATCCAGCTAATACAAGGCAAACCATATTTGTTACCTTTAGTAAA
>Ga0207131_1129_pt1 | contig 13695 bp, 9 predicted proteins | sample Alteio_BWMinHeat_13_FD_153557 | JGI IMG/M metagenome (GOLD analysis project Ga0207131, IMG submission 153557) | Enriched cells from forest soil in Barre Woods Harvard Forest LTER site, Petersham, Massachusetts, United States -... | ecosystem: Environmental > Terrestrial > Soil > Temperate forest >...
TTCATATACGAATGTGTTGGAGTGCTGTCGACATAGAAGTAGTACTCCTTCACGTCTTCGCCATGATTGGATTCGCTGTTGGTAAGCCCGAACATGCGCTCCTTCAGAATTGGATCCTTACCGTTCCATAGCGCCAGGCAAAAGCAAAGCAGCTGCTTGTTGTCGCTATAGCCGGCCATGCCGTCTTCGCCCCAGCGGTATGCGCGCGACCGCGACTGATCATGGCTGAAGTAGTCCCAGGCATTGCCATCCTGGCTGTAATCCTCGCGCACTGTTCCCCACTGGCGCTCGCTCAGATACGGTCCCCACTTCTTCCATGGAATACTGTTCTCGCGAGCCTCGTTCAGCCGCTTCTGTTCCGCACCTTCAACGTATAGAAAAGGGGTGTGCTTCTCGTGACTAGTCATTTCGATCCTCCGTTCACTAGCTCTGCGATTCGTAAGCCCATCAACAATTGGCTGCCAAGCCTAACGTCTTGCACACGCGATTCGTAACTGTCGCCATCACGTGATTTTGCTCATTGATGGGGTTTTAAGCGTAATCTCGAATGTTACGTGAACAGTCAAACTTCGAATGATCAGTAACGTTCGAGTGTTGGGGTCAACGACTAATCGCGCCGCCAGATCGATAGTGCAGGCGCCCCTACTGCCAAAACACCTAGTGTTGCCGATTCGGGAAGTTGCGTGTTGGGCAACGCCGCAGCCAGTTGCTCAGCGTCATCCACCCCATTGGTCTGCCCGGCGACAATAGACTTGCCGGGAATGGTTTCGTAGGCGTAGCCGGTCAGAAGCGCGCTCACTTTGGGCGCATTGCAAGTAACATTCAGGCGCGCCCAGCCGAAATGAACCTTGCCGGCGTTCATGAATTTCAATCCTAGATACCGGCGGGTAACGTTGTTCCACTTGCCCTCGCAGTAAAAGGAACTGCCTTCCTGCCGCCCGTACGCCATCGATCGTGAACCTGCAGAGAACGCACCCGACGGCCCAATCTTGACGCCTGCCGGGAGCGCGGATGCATAGTGCAAACCAGCAGCTGTTTTGTGCCCCCAAATCTGGTTTGCTGCGAGCGGAAAAATGGAAAGCCGTCCGGAATGGAAGAAGCTCGCGCTGGTGGTACTCAGCGTATCTTTGAAGCGGAAATCGACTTTCCCATCATGGTTGAGATCGAGGGGAATCGTCTGGTGCGGTGCGATGGTCCGGTGAGCAGGTGTGTAGACAATTTTGCCCTCGGCTGGCGGGGCCATCGCCAGCACACCGACACCCGCTGCGCTTGCCGCAAGTGCGTTCATAGTGAGCTGTCGGTGAAAAGAATTGGAAACACTGACTGCCTTGCGGGGCCGGGGAGAGCGGATCATGTATCTTCCTCCCAGATGGTTGATTATCGGCCTGCTTGGATCAAGCGTCAACCGCGATTCCTCAAGTGACGTTACCAGGCCATTTCACTCAAACCCCTCAGGGAAGGCAGATGAGTGTAATCGGGATTTTGCGCCAATTGACAAACCAGGGGGAATGGGAACAACATTGTCCGCACGTTTCAGGCACACTGTCCCTGCTGGAACCATTCGCGGCTTGAACGAGGAGGGAATATGTCCGATCCTCGGGAACGCTTTGGGATGTGCTCGATCGCCTCCACCAGAAAGGTTACATCTCTGATCCCGCCACAAAAGCGAAATCTGTCTGGTTGACGGAGGAGGGCGCGAAGAGATCACAGGATCGCCCTGGTTATGGCCGGTGGGAAACGGCTTGCGTCCAGCTTTGCAGTGGCGTTACGAGAGAGCTATCATTGTCCCGCTGAATCCGACAGGAGACCACCATGCGGTTCCGTTATATTGCAGCCAGTCCACTTGTCCTAATGACATTTGCCACTATGGTTTTCGGCGGTACGTTCAGGACGGCCCCGCATTTTCCTGCCGGTAACTCGCCGAGTGCAATTCGCGAGGGGGATTTTAATCACGATGGCAAGCTGGATCTGGTGGTGGCCAATGAAGGTGACTCGAGCGTGCAGGTATTTCTCGGCGAAGGGATGGGAATGTTCAAGGCGCAAGCACCGATTCCATTAGATGGCGCTCCTGTTGCGCTCGCTGTGGGCGACTTCAATCGTGACGGCATCCTTGATGTTGTGGCGTTGACCCAGGACGTGTTTGTGTTGTTCGGTAACGGCGATGGGACTTTTCGGTTCGGCGGAATTTTCGCTGCTGGCACAGTGAACTGCGGCGGGGGCGCGCCGACTGGCTGCCTGACCGCGGCTGACTTTAACCGCGACGGGAAGCTCGATCTAGCTGTTGCAGAGGGGCCTTTCTCAACCAATGTGAATGTGCTGCTAGGAAAGGGGGATGGAAGTTTTGATTTACCTGTTCCATACGAGGTACAAGCAGGCACATTCGCGATCAATCACGGAGACTTCAATGGGGATGGCAAACTTGACCTTATCGTTTCTGATGTTAATGGCAGCTTCGAAGTACTGCCCGGGAACGGCAAGGGCGGTTTCGGCACGCCTATTGAGACCACGAAATACGCAAATGGTGCGCCTCTCGTTATAGCTGATTTTAATGGCGACGGAAAGCTAGACGTAGCAAACGGACCGTATGTTGTGTTTGGCGACGGAAAAGGAAAATTCGAGAATGCGGAAAAAATTTCAGGAAGCGAAAATGAGTTTACGGCCGCGGGTGCCAGTGACCTCAATGGAGATGGCAATATAGACCTCGTCCTTGTGGGGAATGGGCTCGATGAAATAACAGTTCTGCTGGGAAAGGGCGACGGCACTTTCAACGCAGCTCCAGTCTATGCCGTCGGCGACGGAAACCTGTTGGTTGCCATAGGCGACTTTAATGGGGATACCAGACCCGATATAGCAGCGGCGGAATCCTCAAGCAATGACGTAAGCATATTGCTCAGCTTGGGGGGCGGTCACTTCGTTGCTGCGCAAGACTTCCCTGCGGGGATCAACCTCCTGTCCATGGTTGTAGGAGACTTCAACGGGGACGGAAAGCTCGACCTTGCCGTTTCCAATAACGTTCAAGAAATCAACGTGGTTTTTGGAAGAGGAAATGGAACCTTCAGTGCCCCCATCCAGTTGCCTGGACAGAACGGCTGGTTTCTCGTCGCGGACGACTTCAACCACGATGGTGCTTCTGATATTGCAAGCTTCATTCCCAGTGGTTCCAATCCTCCCGATAGCATCTGGGTCACGTTGAGCAATGGCAAAGGTGGATTCAAGACTCCGAAATCGTTCTTCGCCGGACCGGGTGTAGAGTACATGACCACTGGTGACTTTAATGGCGATGGCAAGCCGGACCTGGCGGTTTCTGCTGGAAAATTTATTACGGTGCTCATCGGCAACGGCGATGGTACGTTCCAGCCTCCCATTGGCACTTTCTTGGGTAACGACGTTGGCGCCCTCGCGGTGGCAGCCTTAGATGGCGATGGCAAAGCTGACGTCCTGGCTTCCGTCAGTGGTAGGGTTTACATTCTCCTTGGGAAGGGCGATGGCACATTCGGAAAGCCCTTTGCTTTGGGCACTGAATTTTTATCTGCCGTATCGATCGTGGTCGCCGACTTTAATGGCGATGGCATTGCAGACGTAGCCATAGCAGATAATTATGCGAGTTCGGTCGACGTTTTCCTCGGCACTGGAGACGCCAAGTTCCGCGCGCCAAATAAGTACCCATTCAGTTCTGAACCAGTCTTATTGCTCGCCGGAGATTTTAATCTCGACGGGAAGACTGACATCGCCGTAAGCGCAAAAGGTGCGGACGCATTCGTGCTTCAAGGAATAGGAGACGGTAGGTTCCGATCACCCATACAGATCGGTTCCAGCCAAGGCGGAAGCGCCATCGTAAACGGTGATTTTAATAGCGATGGCAAGCCTGATCTTGCTGATCTATCCGTAGAGTTTGCAGAGGACGTGACGGTCCTTCTGAACGTCACTAAGAAGGCACCATGAAAGGTGCTCCCAACAGGGCACCTTCCAACGGGGATAATGCCACGTTCGCCGTTCAGAATGTCACCCCAGGGAACGACGACGCAAATCTTCATGACCGGCCGGTGGTTTGTGGTCCCCGGTTGGCAGCCTGGTCAAGATGAATGATTCTGCAGTCGCATGGCTTGTGCAGGCTGGGAGAGCCGTCTGGATAGTTTACCAAACCAGGCCATAGCACTCAAATCCCCTTTCAAAGCTCAATGAGCGTAATCGGGATTTTTCGACAGTTGACAAGGGGACAGTGGAACGCCCCATACACCCAGGTGTAACATCGGCGAGAGCCACGCTGCTCCCGGCCTCCGTTTCTGGTTTGCTAGGAGTCCAGTTTAGGAAATCGTCCCTCGCCATGAACCTCGACAAGTTCAGTCGGCCCGCAATTCGCGCATTGATCTGGTTCGCGATCATTTTGGCGACGGCTTCACTCGCATCCGCCAGTTGGAAGGAAAAGGTGCTCTACAGCTTCCAGGGGGTTCCGGACGGCTCCCTGCCGGTGGGCGGGATTGTGTTCGACTCGGCGGGCAATCTGTATGGGGCGACCACGGAAGGCGGCTCTTCTTCCTGCATCTCGGTGGCGCAGTGCGGCACGGTGTACCAGCTCGCGCCCCCAGCCAAGCAAGGCGGCCCTTGGACCGAGACCGTGTTGTACGTATTCAAAGGCAACGCCAGCCAGGACGGAGCGTCTCCCGCAGGCGGATTGGTGATGGACAGCGCGGGCAATCTCTATGGCACCACGGCCTACGGCGGCACCGGGAATTGTGTGCTGCTCGGAACCCTGATGGGCTGTGGAACGGTGTATGAGATGTCGCCGCCGAATCAGAAGGGCGGCAAGTGGACCGAGACTATGCTCTACAGCTTCCCGACCGCCAAGCAGGGCTATTTGCCCAACGGGGATCTGGTGTTTGACAGCGCAGGCAATCTCTACGGAGCAACGCAGTATGGCGGGGGCCACGGAACGACTTGCAATGGCTTCTATCAATACTGCGGCGCGGTATTCGAGCTGAGCCCACCAAAGACCAAGGGCGGCAAGTGGACGGAGAAAGTGCTGCACGGCTTCAGAAGCGGCACGGACGGAGCTGCTCCCAACGGCGGTTTGGTTCTGGATGGCAAAGGCAACGTCTACGGTACCAGCTTCGGAGGCGGCAACGAAAGCGGACCGTGCGGGAAAGTGGGATGCGGCACAGTGTTCGAGCTTAAGCCGCCGACCCTGAAAGGCGGCGCGTGGTCCGAGAAGGTGCTCCACCGCTTTAACGCTCAGGACGGCGGCACGCCCGCAGCGGGGGTGATCTTCGACCCTAAAGGCAACCTGTTTGGCACGGGATTTGGTGGGGGACCTCAAGGCAACGGTGTGGTTTTTGAATTGGAAAAGCCTTCAGGAAGTGGGTTGCCGTGGAAGATAGCGGTGTTGCATAGTTTCAGCGACGGTAACGATGGCGCGAACCCGGCGGCAGGCCTCACTTTCGACGACAGCGGCTATCTGTACGGTACCGCGCTCGGCGGAGGAACTCATAGGGGTGTCGTCTTTCGCTTAAAGCCCCCGAAAAGTGGGAATTCATGGTCGCTTACTGTCCTTTACAACCTCGAAGGGTCCCCCGATGGGGACCATCCGACGGCGGGTCTGATTTTCGACAGCAACGGCGACCTTTTCACCACGACCGACTGGGGCGGTACTGGGCAGTCGTGTCAAGCCGGCTGCGGCACGGTGTTTGAGGCCTCACCATAGCCGCGAGTCAGCACCGGCAACGTCGCACCGGTGACAGCTGACATGCGATCATCCCACAGTTTACGTAATCAGGCGTGGGTGTTGAAAAAGTCACGTCGATTAGCGGGGTGAGATTCAGCAGAAGCATGGTAATAAGAAGGAGGAATGCTTGCCATGCTGTGGATCGCCATTCTTGGAGGCCTGCTGATCATGATGGGGCAACACGACCGCTCTGAAGCGTTGTTCTACTACTTCCGGCTGGAAGATCAGGTTCCTGAAACCCACCTGCTGCGGCTCATCGAAAAGCACATCAGCTTTGCCTTCGTGCGCGAGCAACTGAAGGACAGCTACAGCGAAACGGGTCGTCCCTCGGTGGATCCGGAGCTTCTGCTGCGCATCCTGTTGATTGGTTATTTGTGCGGCATCAGCAGCGAGCGCAAACTGGTCGAAGAACTGCGCATGCATCTGGCCTGGCGCTGGTTCACGGGGCTGGGTTTCGACCAGGAGATTCCGCATCACTCCACGTTCTCCAAGAATCGGCACGGCCGGTTCCAGGAATCGAAGCTGTTCGAGCAGTTGTTTGAGCAGATCGTGCGCCAGTGTGTGGAAGTGGGATTGGTGCAGGGCCAGCACCTGTCGGTCGATGGCAGTTTCGTGGAAGCGAATGCGGCGAAGGAGAGCCGGATTCCACGGGAGCAGTTGGGGGAAGCAGCGCAGGTCCATCACACCGTGCGACAGTATCTGAAGGAACTGGAACAGCAGAACCCAGTGGAAGAACCGGTGCACGAGCAAGACCGAGTGTCGACCACTGATCCTGATTCCACCTACGCCACCAAGGGTGGTACGCCAGCCCGGCCAGGTTATTAAGACAACTATCTGGTGGACAACCAAAGCTGCGTGATTGTGGGAGTACAGGCAACGGCGGCGCGCATGAGCCAGGAAACCGTGGCCGCGCAAGACATGCTCACACGTTTCGCGCGATGGCAAGGGCGAGAGCCGGAATCGGTGGCGGCCGATACGACCTACGGGAACGGCGAGTTCCTGCAATGGCTAGCTGATCGGAGCATCACTCCCTACATGAGGACCCGTGACAGTATCCATCGAAAGAGGAGCCCATTCTTTGGCCCCGAGCGTTTCACGTACGAACCGGAAAACAATCGCTATATCTGTCCCGCTGGCCAGTTCCTCAACTACGGTGGCCGAGTTTATCGCAATCGAGCCTTCAACTATATCGGAACACGCAAAAAGTGTGGCCCGTGTTCGCTCCGGCCACAATGCACCAGTGCTGCCTTCCGGGGCCTTATCATCCATCAGAACGAACCAGCCCGGCAACGTGCGCGGGAGTTGGTCAACACACCAGAGTTCGCCAAGGCACAACGGCAGAGAAAGAAAGTGGAAGCCTTGTTCGCGGAACTGAAGAATCAGATAGGACTGCGCCGCTTGCGCCTGCGGAGACTGAAGTTCGTACGCGAGCAGTTCTTCTTGGCAGCGATAGCGCAGAACATTAAACGACTGGTGCGCTTCCTCAGTCAGCCGACAACACCGGTTCTGCCGGCTACCCCTTAGTCGAACCGAGATAAGAAAAACAGGCGGCGGCACGCTAGCAGATGAAAAGTCATTCGGTTGAGGGACTTTTTCAACACCCACGCCTGTTTACGTCACTTGCCGTCACAAGTTGGTTTCACGGGTGCAACTTGAAAACCGTCCCAATATCATTGGTGCCACCGTAGGCGGTTGTGCCGTACAGAGTGCCTGCTGCATCCCGGATCAAATCACAGGAGGGCAAATAGCCGTCGTTACCCCTAGTGAAGTCGTAAAGAATCCTCTCTGTCCACCGGCCTTTCGCGGGACTCAACTTGTAGACAATGCCGCCGGCCCCAGTGCCTCCATAGAAAGTCGTCCCGTACAGGTTGCCTACCGTGTCAAAGATGACTCCGGCGTTGGGAGCCTGCCCGTCAGCTCCGGAGAAGGCGTAGAGTGTGGTTAAGGACCAAGTTCCATCCAAATGTGGCGAGAGTTCAAAGACGGTGCCACAACCGATCGAGCAGTTGCCGAAGTTGCCGCCTCCGGCGGCTGTGCTATAGAGGTTTCCCGCCGAGTCGAAGGTCACGCCACTCGCAGGAACAGAGCCGTCGCTTCCGCCGGTGAAACTGTAAAGAACTTTTTCGGTCCAACCCCCTCCGGAGGACGATAGCTGAAAAACGGTTCCGATGTTGTAATCGCCGCCGTACTCGGTGGTCCCGTACAAATTTCCGTCGGCACCAAACTCGACGGCAGCCCAGGGGTTCTGACCGTCAGAACGGTTGAAGGCATGCAAAATGGTTTCATTCCAGGCGCCTCCCGATGGAGAGAGCTCGAACACGGTGCCGCAACCAACGCCACCACACGAAGATCCACCGCCAAACAGTGTCGTCCCGTAAAGGTCGCCCGCCTGATCGAAAATCAGGGCGCCTTCTGGCGCCGATCCGTCCGAACCGCCCTGGAACCCGTGGAGAATCGTTTCCTTCCAGGTACCCGACTGTGTGGGAGAAAGCTCGTAAACAATCCCTTGCGAATTCGCGCCCCCAGAGACAGTTGTCCCATACAAATTGCCCTTGGCGTCCAGAACCATGGCTCCATTTGGTTCGGAGCCGTCGCCGGGATGGTCGAAAACGTGAAGGACCTTGTATTTGTAGCCGTTGCTTACTGGCTGCAACTCGAAAGCAACCCCGCAACTGTCAGAACAAGGCCCGTAGCGGGTTACCCCATAGAAGTTGCCGACTGAGTCGGAAATCAATCCGGCGTAAGGCCACCTGCCGGGAGTTCCATGGAATGAGTGCAGCACAGTTTCCCGAACCGCTGCTAATGCTGTGGACGCGATGATAATGATTAGGAACACGAGCGGAAGCGCAAGGGGTTTGCCTCGGGTCATAATGAACCTCAGGGTGGTTAGGGAGTCTTCAGAAACCTCAGAAGCATTTCTACAACCAAGTGTCGGGCCAAGATGGTAGCTATTGTAACATCTCGATTACACTTAACTGCCTTCCCCAAGGGGATTTGAGTGAAATGGCCTGATAACGTCAGGCATCGGTGCGTGATCTACTGAAGAACTATCTCGATCAGCGTATTTTGTTTTATACGACTCGGAATCTATTCCTTGAAAACCAGGCGAGGTCCGCTCACCTGATGGACCTGGAGGGCAACATCGACTTGGACGCGGTCGGCTATCTTGATGAACGGGATCCCGCTGTTCATGCCAAATTCCTTGCGGTCAAAAGCCATGGTGCCCTTAACTTGGCCGTTGCCCGTTCCCTTGCTCTTTGGGTCAATTGTTAGGGTCAGCGTTTCGGGCTTGGACACGCCCCGGATTGTGAAAGTACCTTGCACATCAAAGGTAATCGGCCTGGTCTGCACAACTTTGGTGGAGTCAAACATGATGTACGGATCATCCTTGGCGTTGAAGAAGTCCTTGCTTTTCAGCTTGTTGTCCTTCATGCCGCTTCCGGTGTTAACGGAGTCAGCATAAATCTTAATGTCGAGTACACCTGACGTGGCGTCGGTTGATGGAAAGGTAAGCGTCGCTTCCCACTTGTTAAACTTACCTTCGATGGCCACTGAGGCCTTCACGAAGAATTTGACGTCGCTCTCTTCCGGCGTGACCGTAAAGACGGGAACCTGAGCGAGGCTTACTGACGGAAGCATGGTGGACACCAATAGGCATAAAACCGCCAATCGCATTCGTTTGTCCTCCTCAATTAAAAAAAAAGATAACACTTAAACCCTCAATGCGTTCACCCGATGTTGGCGACCGCAATTGTCAGAAGCGACTACCGATTAGGCCGAGAGTTACGGAGATCAGACTGAGCAGGACCACGCCAGATTACACATGCCGCCTGTTCAAAAATCCCAACTACACTCATTGAGGGTTTTGAGCGCTATGGCCTGATTTCGACAGGTGAGTCGGAAAATCCAACCTCTACCACGCTGATGTGCCGTCTACGTTGGTGGTAGGACAAGGTAGCAACGAACGACCTGTTCCGATGTCCACCGCGAAACGCGCCTCTGGTAATAGAATTAGTTGGATCCCGTCGCGGCCAGAGGGTACTGCCCGTTCGTCACCAGCAGACGATCAGTGCGCCGCATCCTCTTCCAGTCATATTCATATGCAGTTCCGCAAGCAAGACAGATCTGATAGTGCTGGCCATTGTGACTGAGTCGTGGCCAAGTAAACCGGTGGGAGCAAAATTCTCCGAAGAGTCGTCGCAAGAATCTCAATGTTCTGTCCTTTCCTTCCACACGGGTCAGACTCGCTGGCGTGATGTCTTCTGAAGAAGTTGCGAGTAAATCGATTTGACTGCCGGGCGGACACGCGTTCAACTTACGGGAGTGCATTCCAGGTACAGGTTACTGTGTATCTGGTCGAGTTCTGGCCTGTCGTGAACCGCTTTTTACGCCTTTCGCATTCGACGTAGTTTCCCGTGATCGCTCCTTCGGGGTTGGAGCGCCACTTCCGAGCGGACTCTACAATAAAAATGGCCGCCGGGAGTGCCTTCTCAGTATTCCTTTCTGCGAAGACCGACCCGGCGGACCAGCACACCAGCTTAAACTTGAGCGCAAGGTATCAACCAGCCTGATTGTCGTTTCTTGCAATCCCTTGTTATGGCGTCGTCCCTGCGACCTTAATCGCAAAAGGCAAGGTGGTCGTGTAGGGGATCCAGGAGCCGGTCGTTCCCGAGCTTGGCGAGTAAGCGACATGGACTGGATTGTCGGAGAAAACAATTAGACAAGCTCGAAAAAACGGAGCACGAGTCCATGCAAGAACAGAGGCGAGAGTGTCGTGGTACGCGCGGATCGTCTCGCAAGGCCAAAGGTCGTCAGTGCTGTAGGGATCTTAAGCAGCTTGTAAGAAAGCAGCCCATGGCATAACTGCCTGCATCACTTCGCGACACAAACTACTCTCAAAATTCGAAGAGGAAAACCTTTTGCGGGCTGCCGCCGCCGTCGTCTTGGATGGAAAGAGTAGCGGCGGCGAACGGGGGCTCTTCATCGGAAGTAAGTTGCATGCCAGATGAACTGTATCTGACCGTGATCTTGCACGATCCCTTTGGAGGGACGCGGGACCCACAGGTGTTTGTCTCGGAGAAATGCGTGGAACCTACGATCTTGATGCTCTTGATCGTCAAGGTTGTGCTCGCAACGTTAGATAGGGTGACGGTCTGTGGCTGACAACCATTTCCACAATGAAACACGAGTCTAGTGGCGTCAAGTTTTACTACCGTGCCCGTGCCCTGGAGACTAATTTTCTGCGGGCTGTGAGGCGCATTATCCCTAATCAAAGCTGTCGCCCTTCGATCTCCCCGCAGCGTAGGGGCGAAAGTAAAGTTGATCGTGCAATATCCTCCGGACGGAACGCCAGAACCACAATCATTATTCTGCACAAAGTCCTTCGGGTCCAACCCCTTGATGACTATGCTGGCGATCTTAAGCGTCCGACTACCGTAGTTGCTGAGCGTAACCGGCTGTGGCGGGCTGGAGGTGTTGATAAGCTGGGTGGCGAAGCGCAGGCTTGTGGATGACAGAATTGCACGGGGACCTGATATCTGCGTCAGAACCGAAACCGTATCTCCGCCTACGTTGTAATTGGAGACCACCCCATCGAGCCTTCCGTCACCGTTAAAGTCTCCCACTGCCACGGAGCTTGGCGCTGGCCCGGCATCGTAAGTCTTGGCAGTTCGAAACGTTCCGTCCCCGTTGCCCAACAGCACGCTGACGGTATGGCCGGTCTGGCTGTTACCGAGGTTTGCCACCAACAGATCGACCTTGCCGTCGCCATTCAAATCCGATGTTGCTACTCCGTTAGGATTTTCCCCAACACCGTAGTTCATAGATGGTTGGAACGTGCCATCTCCCCTACCCAATAACACACCTACGGTATTATCGTTACTGTTCACCACTGCCAGATCCAACTTGCCGTCGGCATTGAAGTCTCCTACCACCACCGGCCCCGGAGCGTTTCCCGCGCCGTACCTCATCTCCGGCTGAAAAGTACCATCGCCCCGGCCCAAGAGCACACTGATGTCGTTGGTAACGCCGTTGGCCACAACCAGATCGATTACGCCATCTCCGTTAAAATCTCCTACCGCGACTGAGACGGGATAGTTCCCTGTGCCGTAGTTAACCGCGCTCTGGAATGTGCCGTCTCCGTTGCCCAATAACACGCTTACTGCATTATCGTCAGCATTCGTCGCCACCAGATCCAACTTACCGTCGGCATTAAAATCTCCGACGGTCACCGACCAGGGACTTCCTCCAAGCGGGTAGTTCCTCGCGGCCTGAAACGTGCCATCGCCTCGGCCTAAAAGCACACTGATATCATTGGTGAATATGTTCGACACCGCGAGATCCAACTTACCGTCCCTGTTGAAATCGCCCGTCGACACCGATGTGGGACCTGTCCCGACCGTATAGTTCACGGGAGACTTAAATGTACCGTCACCATTGCCCAAAAGAATGCTGATATAGGTGGTGTCGTTGCTGTTGTTGTTAGTCACACTTAAATCCAGGTTGCCGTCTTCGTTGAAGTCGCCAATCGACACCCAAATGGGAATATCACCGGTATTGACCGCGGACGCGATCAATCCGATCGAGGGGGTAGCTTTTGTGACTTCGAAAAAGGCGACAGAGGAAGTACCACCACCCGGCTCAGGATTAACAACCGTCACGGAAACTGTGTGCGGTGTGGCGATGTCGGAGGAAAGAATTCTCGCAGTTAGGCGCGACACGCTCACAAACTTGGTAGCTCGTGCCTTGCCGTTCCACTTCACTTGCGACCCCGACACAAACCCGGTGCCGTTTATTGTTAGCGTGAATCCCTTCCCTCCCGGTGCAATCGCGTCAGGAACCAGCGGCTGATTAACAAAAGGAACGGGGTTGGTTTGAGCGACTGCGATAGTACTGAACAGAATCATTAACAGACAAACGAAGTGGGCGGCCTTCATGGCGTGCCTCCTGGGACGGCGGCAGTGTGGACTAGAAATTAGGCCCAAGTTCGGGCCGCCAACAACGAGGGAAGGATGGATTGGAGCAGCGGCCCGGAACCGGGACAGTATCCCGCTTCACCCTGCCAACTGTCAAGCCCAGAACAACTGGTATCGCTGCGACGGCGGGCGGCCTTGCAGTCCTTGGAAGCGCTCTTGTGGAAACTGGGGTTCCTCAAGTAGTAATGATCGGAATTGGACTGGAAGCTTTCAGCGGCGTCACACTTATCGGCCTGGGCATCTATGAAAGCGTAAAATCCGCCTCTGGGTCGCAAACCAGTAGTTCAGATGACATGTCGGTTGACCAGCCGGACGGAGATGCACTGACGATCCCCACCGCAGAGCTGTTCGGTGATGGCAACGCCGTCGTTGAAGACTTACAGGCCTTTGTTGCTGGTCTCGCACTTGATCCAAATACACTTGGCGATGGCTTCGTTCCTGGCGGCGTTTAGCGCTTGGTCTCTCGATCTCCAGCTCTAAGGCGCAAGTAACGGGATGTACGTCGTTCTGATGGTGAGATCTCTTGATCGACGAAGGCGCTCTCGTTTGAAAGCGGGAGGCAACATGACGCTCCGTTTTCCATTACTCTGCATTGCATCTCTGGGTTTCGTTGCTCTGTTACATGGAGCTTCCCAGTAGCAAAAGAAGTTAACTGGCACCGATTTGCTGGCTGCACCGGCAGAAGTGACAGGACTGCGATGTAACGAGCGAAGCTACCGGGGTTTAACCAGGGAAGAAGGCGCCCGTGCCGATCCAGAATTCCGCGAGTGATTTGAGATTTTTCTTGTAAGTGCGGGTGACCGTGTATTCCTTTCCACCTTCGACTCGAAGGCAGTATTCTCCCGTCGAAAGCGGTCTGATCTGTTCCACAAACGAGGTGTTCACGAGCACAGATCGGTGGATGCGGATGAATCCATGGGTTTCGAGCCTTTCTGCCACCAGGGAAATAGACTCATGTAGGAGATAGGAGCTCACCTTCTGCTGGAGAAGCACGGATTTGCC
>Ga0207131_1130_pt1 | contig 13653 bp, 10 predicted proteins | sample Alteio_BWMinHeat_13_FD_153557 | JGI IMG/M metagenome (GOLD analysis project Ga0207131, IMG submission 153557) | Enriched cells from forest soil in Barre Woods Harvard Forest LTER site, Petersham, Massachusetts, United States -... | ecosystem: Environmental > Terrestrial > Soil > Temperate forest >...
TTGATGTCGCATGGATAATTGTTGAAAAGCAACTACGCCTATTAGCAACAACACCAAATTTATCGCTATTGCCAGCACTGGCCGACGGACAAAAATCTGCACTATTTATTCCTCAATTACGTCAACAATTTAGGCGATACATCCATCCCGTCTCTTAGACCTGGTGGTTGGGTAACAATTACCTCATCACCGGCTTGTAGCCCAGAAAGAATTTGCACTAAACCATTGTCACGTTGCCCAACAATAACATCTTGTTTAACCGCTTTTTTAGCGACAACTTTATATACTTGGTAACCTTCCATGCCGGCAACTAAACATGATTCCATAATAACCAAGGCAGATGGATTGGGATTGAAGATATGCGTAACCTCGCTAAACAAGCCAGGCAACAATTTACCATCAGTATTGTCCAATTCAGCACGGATCAAGATGCTATGATTCTTCAATTCAACTTGTGGCGCAATAAACACTACTTTACCAGAGAATACTTTATCTGCATAAGCGCGCACTTTAATTTCTACTGGATGATTTAACTGTAATTTAGCTAAATACTGCTCTGGCACGTAATATTCGACGGCAAGTTGTTGCCGATTAATAACTGAATTTAAAACCGTACCCTGTTTTAAAAACGCACCCTCAGTTACTTTCCAATCAGTTAAATACCCATCTATTGGGGCACGGATCACGAACTCTGGCAATAAAGCTACTAAAGGGGTCCCTGCTGTTACATATGTTCCATCACTAACCAACATGCTTTTAACCCGGCCAATTACCTCATTAGTAATCAACACAGTTTGTTTTGCACTTAAAACCGCAATAGTTTTAAATACTTCCGGCATTGCTTGTACTTTGGCACGCGTGGTTTGTACCACGGTGACAGTTTCCTCCTGGTGCTCATGTTTATCTGTAGCCAACCACATATGCGCCAACCAAGCTAAACATAGTAGCAGCAATAGCGCCAGACTTAAGCTAATTTTATTTTTATGCATCTACAATCCTTATATCATCAGCAAGCTATGTTAAATAATAGACGGGATGCTAGTCAATTGCCAAATTTAGTGTAATAATGGTTTCCACATACTAAACCAATTTATGTAAATCCATTATGTTAAATTTAGAACAACTAATTACCGAAAGCTATGCTCACAGAGAGCAACTGACCCCTGGCAACGCCAGTGCGGAGATCATTACAGCGGTTAATGTTACCATAGCTGATTTAGAGGCTGGTAGAACGCGCGTGGCGCAAAAAATCGACGGAGTATGGCAGACGCATACCTGGGTAAAACAGGCAGTACTATTATATTTTAGGCTCAACCCAAACCGTACTATGCCTAATGGCTTAACTACCTATTACGATAAAATTCCATTGCAGTTTCCTACAACCAGTGCACAGGAATTTAGTGATCGCCAAATTCGGATTGTTCCTACTGCCTGTGTACGTAGCGGAGCTTATATTGGCCCGAAAACAATCGTCATGCCTAGTTTTATTAATATCGGCGCCTATGTAGGTAACAACTGTATGATTGACACCTGGGCTACGGTTGGTTCTTGTGCCCAAATAGGCAATAACGTGCATATTTCCGGCGGCGCAGGGATCGGCGGTGTCCTTGAACCATTGCAAGCTGCACCAACGATTATTGAAGATGACTGCTTTATTGGCGCGCGCTCAGAAATCGTTGAGGGTGTAATTGTTGAGTCTGGCGCGGTGATTTCCATGGGGGTTTTTATTGGTCAAAGTACGAAAATATATGACCGCGCGCGCGATGAAATTACCTATGGTCGCGTACCTGCTGGCTCCGTGGTAATTCCAGGCAATTTACCTGCCGCTAATGGCAAATATAGCACCTACTGCGCTGTTATCATTAAAACCGTAGATGCCAAAACCAAAGCCAAGGTTGGGTTGAACCAATTGTTGCGAGATTAGTACACGCTTAGCGCACTCCTAGCACCTATCTGATGCACACGCCTAGAACAAATGCAAAAACTCTTTACCCATCATTAAAACCACTTCCAGGGCAATTAAAATTATAATAATCCACTCAAGTGTGGTTGAATGCTGATTGTTCAATTCGGTTGCCAACATATCCAACAACTCCTGCAAAACCGCTAAACGTTGATTCAACGTCGCCATGCGTTGCTTCTGTTCAATATAATCAGTAATCATCCGATGCAACGGTTCTAATTCTGTATTCGCCCAGAAAAAATTGGGCGCATCTAATAACTCTAAATGCAAATTAATCGAGGTGCGATCTACAAAAATTCTGCCCATTAGCTTCCGAATAGCAAGTCTGGATAAATGTATATTTCCCCGATTGGCCATCCTCTCAGGTAAGTACTTGGTTTTTTCAAAGATATTCTGAATTGTTTGTTCAAAGCCACCAAGTTTTACTGATTGCGCTAATGCAAATGAACATGCAAGTTTGCTCAGAATGTCGTGATCTGGCAAGGTAATATGATCGTCTTTCATGCTTGGCTTATCACCATAGCCATAGCTATACAGGTCGTCATCAATAGCACCTAAACGTTCGTTTAAGCAAGTAGTTAATTCTTTACATAATTTAGCTTCTTCTTTTTCTGACAATCCCCAAGTAACCATCGCACCGTATGGAAATAAAAATACATCCCCTGCTTCGGATTTGCTCGAGTTGCTGAGTTCACAAATGTGTACTGCACCATCAAATTTGGTTATTTGATAATGTATTTTTAAAAAAGTAGCTAATTTTTCTAAATTAAACGACTTAGCAAATGAATAAGCAAAACAACGCATAGTTTGCATAGTTGACACCATTATTACTTAGGTATAATTGCAACATCGTTGCGAATATAAACTGGCAATGCCTGCTCTGGCTTGACCCCACCCTGTTTCACGAAAATTTTACTTGCCAATCTAGCTATCTCTAAAGCACTTGGATATAGCAACGTTGACTCTAAAATTATGTACGGCATACTGATCTCTAATTCTTTATGATACAGATTAGCTCCAGTGCCAACCCCATGCCACACCTGGGTCTTATACTCTGGCAATAGCAATTTCAAATCTTTGGGACAAGCAACCTTTTCAGGCATACATGGTTGCATAATTTCAGCGGTATCCAACTTGAAAAAGCCATAATAAATTTGTTGCATTCTAGCATCTAGTGCGGAAAATACATCGGTGTAACCAAAGCGTCTATACGCTAATTGGGCTAATGCTTGCAGTGTTGATATTGGCACAACTGGTTTATTAGCAGCAAAACTTAACCCTTGGATTACCCCAGCAGCGATCCGCAAGCCAGTAAAACCACCAGGACCTACCCCAAACGATAAAGCATCCATGTCATTTAAAGTAAAGCTAGATTCTACAAAAAGTTCATCTAACATGTGTAAAACTAAATTTGAATGTTCTTGATTGGAAATTTGATGGCGGACGTATACTTTATCCGCAGTGTATATTGCCGTTGAGCACGATTCAGTGGATGTTTCCACGCTCAATATATTTAGTGTCACTCTTGCCTCATTACTCGGCTATTATGCCTTGAATACTACGAATAATAAGGCACTATCTAAATAGATAGTGCCTTATTAGTACCAAACATCACGTGAACAAAGGCAATTAAGCTTTCACTGCCTTTTTACGACGTGCTGGAGATTTTCTGCGTTTTGCAACGCCTGTGCCAGCAGCTTTCTTAGCTACCTTTCTTCTCTTGGTACCAGTCTTTCTAACTGCTTTTCTAGCAGTCTTTTTAACTGCTTTTCTAGCGGTCTTTCTTTTAACCGCTTTTTTAGCAGTCTTTCTCTTAACTGCTTTTCTAGCGGTCTTTTTAGCTACACGCTTTTTAGCAGTAGTTTTCTTGGCAGGTTTTCTCTTAGCTACAGTTTTTTTAACCGCAGCTTTTTTAGCAGTAGTTTTCTTCTTCACTACCTTCTTTGCAACCTTACGCTTAGCAACTGTCTTCGTCTTATCTGCCACTTTTTTAGCAGTAGATTTCTTTACACGTTTCTTCGCACTTGCCATGATCAATCTCCCAAGGCTACCCAGAATCGAATCGTCATTACAAACATAGCACAAATATTATCTTTGTACATAATTTTTTTATTTTCTTGTCGAAATTATGTTTTTTTCAAATTTAATTTCTGCAAAATTCGTTGGTGTATTTCTTCTAAATCGCCAGAACCTTGCACCTCGATATACTGCGCTTTTCCCTTGTAATTAGCACTTTGATACCATTTTATTAATGGTTCAGTCTGTTGAGAATATACGGCTAAACGCGCTGTCACCGTTTCTATTTTGTCATCCTCGCGTTGCACCAATGGATCACCAGTTATATTGTCTATCCCCGGCATTTGTGGTGGGTTAAACTCTAGATGGTATGTTCTCCCGGACGGCAAATGCACCCGCCTGCCGGTCAAACGCTTGATTATTTCGACTTCTGGGACATCTATGGCAACCACATAGTCAATATCTATTCCTGCACGCCATAGCCCTTCAGCTTGCACTATGGTACGCGGAAATCCATCTAATAAGAAACCCTGACGACAGTCTTCGACGTTAATTACTCTGGCCTTAATCAGCTCTAACATAATTTCATCAGAAACCAATTTACCAGCATTCATTAAATCTTTTGCCTGGTTACCAAGTTCAGAGCCATTAGCCACCGCGCTACGTAGCATATCGCCAGTTGAAATTTTGGGGATCTTTAGATATTGGGCTAATAAATCAGCTTGAGTACCCTTACCAGCTCCAGGAGCACCCAGCAAAATAATACGGTTCATGATATTGTTCCCATAATAAAAAATTGCGTAGTGGAGTATAACATCATTTTGCGGTACTAACTAAAGCTCCAGCTAAATTGCTTAATTCATCAACTGTAGACATAACATCAACAACAATAATGTCTAATTCTATGGAGGAAATTCCAACTAAAGCCAGATGGTCACTGGATATATTCCCAGAAGAACCATCACCCAAGGCGTAATTTTTTTTAAGGATTCTATTTGCTAACCACACAATTTGTACATATTTGTGCTGTGCCGCAGAATAATTTGGATGATGATGCTCTCTAGCAACAATACATGCCTCTTCTGGCATTTCCCAATAGCGTAACAACCAAGCACCCAATTGCGCATGCCCACCAGTGCAAATACATAATTTTGGTTCCATCGCGATTAAGCGATTTTCTAAAAAAGTAATTGGTACGTTAGGATTCAATTTTAACCATTTTTTCAGCAAGGCAAATTCACGCGGAAACATAGCATTAAATAATAACAAACCTATGTTGTGCAATAGCCCACAAATATAGCTCATGTATGGCTTTACTGAGTTATTATCCAGTTTAATTTTATTGGCTATAGCCTCAGCCAAGGCAGCGCAACACAATGCGTGCAACCAAAAACTATGCAAATCAATATTATTTTGTTCGCCAAAAGCGCTGCCGGCAGAAACTCCTAAGGCTATATGGCTCACCGTTTCAAAACCTAAAATATGTTCAATAATATGCTGCACTCTCTCACTTTCAGGCTCTATGCTGGGAAGTGACAATTTAGCAAAATTCAAAATTTGCTGTTGAACCGCAGCATCAGCAGAAATAATACGAGCCAATTCAGCAATAGAATAATTTTTAGTTAAATTTAGCTGTAAAATTTTGCGTGCGGCACTGGGTAAATTGGGCAAAGTGAATAATTTCACTAATTCACTGTATCCAGCTTGATCGTCCAGCAGTTTATTCATGTTGGCAGCTATTGTCATAGTTTCCCCCGACTATTTCCCATCCCGATTGGTATGGCTTAGTATAGAATGCTTTGGGTTTTACGCAGCATAGTTATACGACGCACTACAATTCCATATTGCAAGTTAATATACTATGCTTTATATATTACCTTAGAAAATGGATTTACCTTTATGCCAATTAGAAAAAATAATTCTGATCGCCCACAATTACCGCATATAAATGATTCATCTCTAACCAGAGAGTCATGGAAAATTTTCCAAGTAATCGCGGAGTTTGTAGAAGGTTACGAACGTCTGGTACATATTAAGCCCTCGGTAAGCATTTTTGGGTCAGCTAGAACCAAACCTGATTCTCCTGGTTACATCCTAGCAGAAGAGATTGGCAAAAAATTGTCTGATTCCGGATATTCCGTGGTAACAGGTGGTGGTCCAGGTATAATGGAGGCTGGCAATAAGGGGGCTTATCAAGGATCATCATTTAGTGTTGGCTTAAATATAGTTCTTCCCCATGAAGAAAGTAGCAATAAATTTCAAGATATTTCAATTCGATTTCGTCATTTTTTTACGCGCAAGGTGATGTTCGTTAAATATGCAGGAGCATATGTAGTGCTGCCAGGAGGTTTTGGCACCTTAGACGAATTAGCTGAGATTTTAGCATTAATTCAAACCAACAAGACCAAAAAAATTCCGGTTATATTAGTAAACAAAAAATTTTGGCAGCCATTATTGAACTGGTTTACCACCACCTTAGCAGGCGATGGCATGATCGATGCCGAGGACTTAAACCTATATACAACAGCTGAAACATCCGATGAAGTGGTTAAGCAGGTAGACGAGTTTTATAAAAAATACCCTTTAGATAAACAGGATAATAAGCAATTGTTTAGCCCGTTGTAAGCGCGCCAGATTTGGGGGAGGGAAGGATATCATTTATCCCGATATACCTCGATGATATTGGGGATCTGTTGTAGCCTGGACAACACGCGGCCCAATACCTCTAAACTAGGCACTGCAAGATTAAGGCGAAATTTAGTGATATGCGTGTTTTTCAATACCGCGGTATTAATATTCAAGACATCCACCGCCTCTGCGGCTAATATCGAAAAAACTTCTTTTAATAACTCTTGGCGATTATAAACTTTGATCACCACTACCACTTCATACGGATTATGTATTTTCCCACCCCAATTAACTTCCACCAGGCGCGATAGCTTATTCTCTTTAATTTGCAGGATATTTATACAGTCTTTGCGATGCACGGAAATACCTTCGCCTAAGGTTATATAACCAATTATTTCATCCCCTGGGATTGGATGACAACAACGTGCCATATGACAAATCAAATTACCTACACCGCCAACTGTAATTTCAGTTTTCTTGATTTTTTGTGGCGCATTAAGCGCTAAAGCGGGCTTAGCTAACTGTAATGGACTATTCATACGTTGAATAGCGCCTAATAATTGTGCCACCTTGATATTGCCGCTGCCTAACCCAGCTAGCAATTCTTCTTCCGAGGTACAATGCGCAATATGTGCCGCCAAATCTTTTAAATCAAGCTTATCCACATTTAAACGCTTAAATTCGCGATGAATGATGTCTAACCCATGTTGAATATTTTGCGGATTGTCTAATTTTTTAAACCATTGCTGAACTTTGGCTTTGGCTTTGGTGGTAACTAAATATTTAAAATGCGAATTGATCCAATCGCGGCTGGGACCACCCTCTTTCACTGTTATAATCTCTACTTTTACTCCGCTAGATAGTGGTTTGGTTAATGGCACAATTTTGCCATTAACTTTTGCCCCTCTGCATCTATGACCTATATCAGTGTGAATATGGTAGGCAAAATCTAAAGCAGTAGCACCTTTAGGCAAATCAACTACTTCGCCTTTAGGCGTAAACACATAGATTCTATCTTCAACTAAATCAATTTTTAATGCATCATCCGCATCAATATCTTCCGTATTGCTACCTTCATTGCGTATTTCTTCTTGCCAATTCAACAATTGGCGTAAACTGTTGAGTTTTTCCTCATATTCTACGTCGCGCTTACTGCCTTCTTTATAGCGCCAATGAGCAGCAACCCCAAGTTCAGATTGTTTATGCATGGTCTTAGTTCTAATTTGAATTTCCATTACCTTGCCATCAGGACCGACAACTGCGGTGTGGAGTGATTTATAGCCATTCGCTTTAGGACAAGCAATATAATCATCAAACTCTTTGGGGATATGCTGCCATAACGTATGCACCACACCTAAAGCTGCGTAACAATCGGTTATTTCATCCACTAAAACTCGAATAGCTCGGATATCATAAATTTCATTGTAACTGACCATTTTCCGTTGCATTTTGCGCCAAATACTGAATATATGCTTGGCCCTACCAGACAATTCAGCAGCTATCCCCTCACGTTTTAAAGCCTCCGCTAAGGTAGTAACTATGTCAGCCACAAACGCTTCGCGATCAATTCGTCGTTCATCCAGCTTGGTTGCAATACTTTTATAGGTAGCCGGCTCTAAAAAGCGAAAAGATAAATCTTCTAATTCCCATTTTAATTGACCGATTCCTAGACGATTAGCTAGTGGTCCATATATCTCTCTAGCCTCCATGGCCAATTTAGTCCGGATAGCTAAGGCTTGATGACAAGCAAAACGCATATTACAAACATGAATAGAAATTTTAATTAACACTACCCGGATATCTTCTACCACGGCTAAGAGCATTTTGCGTAAATTATTTAATGATTGTGCCCTGGTTTCTAAATTATCCACATGGAAAGGATTACTTGCATGAATATTATCAATTTGTAATAATCCTGAAATTAAGCCAGCAACATTGACGCCAAGCTCATTTTTAATGCGTATTAGCGACAATTTAGCAGCAACATGCGAATAATAAACAATGGCTGCAGCTAATGACTCGGCATCTAAACCTAAATCAGTTAATATTTCAGCCGTAGTTAACCCTTGTTCATAGCAACTGCCTGGTTCATGCGGTATAACTGCTACATTTTCGCCATACTCTTTGGCCAAATTACAGGCATGTTTAATTAAATCACTTTCACGTTCCGTACGCCCGTGCGCAATTTTACTTAGCCAGTTTTTCAGATCGATAGAACCATCTGGTAGGCGTGAATGTATTTCTCTGATTTTAACCATTAGCTTTAACCATCGGCTTTAACCATTATACCTTGACCATGCAGCTAGTACTTGCGTTATACTGGTCTAACTGTAACCACTGCAATTGAGTATAGCAAAATTAGATCGTTATACTGCCCCTCCCCCAAATCTTTGCTTTGGTAGAGGGTTATGTTGTGGGCAAGCTACCTTATGAGATTGTATATAAAGGACGATAAATGTTCAAATACTGGGGAATTAAACATAGTGTACTGTTACTGGCTTTAGCTCCAGCTATAACCATTTCGTTAATTTTAGGTGGTTATTTCACTAGTTTACGCTTGGAAGAATTGTCGTCGGCTTTAAACGACCGTGGTACTGCCGTTGTGTCCAGGTTAGCCGCTCAAGCCGAATATGGTATGTCGGTTATAGATCCAGAATCTTTACGTATGCTAGGTCAGCGAGAGTTAAATAATGAAATTTCTAGCGTCATCTTTTATAACAAGACCGGGATGCAAATTGCGAGCGCCGGTATTCAAAGCACCGCCCAAATAATTCTGCCAGCGAATAATCTAGATACTGTGCACATCAGATTAAATGAAAAATATGACACCATTAGTTTTATCAAACCAATTATTTTTCGAGATGTTGTGGGTTGGATTAAAATTGAGGTCGAACGCAAGGTAACACGCTTAAAAGAATATCAGTTATTACTGCATAGCGCCCTAATCATGCTCTTAGGATTTGTAATTAGTGGTTTGTTTGCTTCACGCCTAGGCTCAAAGGTAACGGAACCAATCTTGGCATTAACACGTGCAATAGAGCTAATTAAACAAGGGAAACTTGATACGAGAGTAAATATTAATGCCAAGTGGGAATTAGCAATCTTAGAGTCTGGGGTAAATACCATGGCATCATCTTTACACATAGCGCATAAAGAGCTGCAAAAAAATATTGCGCAAGCAACTGCCGATTTAAGAAATACCTTGGAAACTATCGAATTACAAAACATTGAGCTTGACCTATCTAGAAAAGAGGCTGAAGCTGCTAGCAAAGTAAAATCTGAATTTCTAGCTAGCATGAGCCATGAATTGCGTACGCCTCTAAATGGAATTATTGGCTTCATTAACTTATTGCAAAAATTGGACTTAACTGAACGGCAAAGAGATTATATTAATACCATTCAAAAATCTGCTAATTCATTATTATCTATTATCAACGATATCTTAGATTTTTCTAAGATAGAGGCTGGGAAATTACATCTTGATATTGAACCAATGAATTTATATGAATGTGTGGAAGATGCTTTAACATTATTAGCTCCAAGTGCCCATGAAAAAGGCTTAGAACTAGTACCATTCATCTACAATGATGTCCCAATACAAATACTTGGCGATTCATTACGGATAACACAAATTATTACGAACCTAGTTAGCAATGCTATAAAATTTACCTATACTGGAAGCGTTATTGTGCGCGTGATGCTCGACGATGAAACTACTACGAACGTTACTTTGCATATTAGCGTGCAAGATACCGGTATTGGCATGACAGAAGAACAACAAAAAAAATTATTTAATGCCTTTAATCAGCTAGATCCAAAAATAACTAAAAAATTTGGTGGCTCTGGTTTAGGTTTAGTGATCTGCAAGAAATTGTTGGAACAAATGCAAGGTAATATTGATTTAGAAAGTGTGCCTAATCAAGGATCTACTTTTTGGTTTAGCCTAACTGTGGATAAATTTGCTGAAATACCCTCTGTAGATGCAGAGCTAAAATTCAATAATATTAAGATTTTACTGTTTGAAAGCCACCCGATCACGCGCATATCAATCCGACATTTGCTTGAGAAATGGGGATTTCATGTGCAAGAAGTAGAAAATTATCATTCTATTCCGCAAATAGTAAAAACTGCGTATTTGGCTGGTGCACCATTCCAATTAACTATTATTGGCGTAAATCAATTAGATCTAGCAGGTGATTTTATAAGTAATATATTCAATGCCATCCGCCACCAATATGCCTGTGCTATTGGGGTAATAGCTAATACCACTGATCATATTATTCATGGCGAGATTCTACGCGCTGGAGTAACTTTGTGCTTGGCTAAACCAATCTGCCGCCAAAAATTTTATGCGGCTTTATCCGATGTTTTTGATCAACAAATCCCAACTAATCTGTTACATAAAAATCCTTTAATAACCACTAACATTGAACCGGAAAAAATTAAAATTTTAGTTGTCGACGACAACAGCGAAAATTTAAAATTAGCAGTTGCACTATTAGAGGCTATTGGTACCGATGTAACCACTGCCAATAGTGGTCAATCAGCTCTGCTAGTTACCCGTGATACGCTATTTAATTTAATCCTCATGGATATTCATATGCCAGTTATTGATGGCATAGATACTTCCAAGACCATTAGGACTTCTGGCAACATCAACAAGAATACTCCGATTGTAGCGCTATCGGCGAATATACTGTTAAGTGAAAAATCTGCCATAAGGAAAGCCAAAATAAATGGCTATCTAACCAAGCCGATCAATGAAAACCAACTTCGGGCGGCAATTTACAAATGGACCCATAGTGGTACGAGTAATCACGATATTATTCGGTCTTCCATTAAACACTATAACAAAACTTCGACACGAGCTAATCAAAATACGAAGCTCAAATCAATTGATTTAAAATTAGCCAAGAAACTTGCGGCCGGTAATATGGAAATGGCAAAAGATATGTTAGATATGTTGGTGCAAACTTTGCCTAAAGAAAAACAATTAATCAACGCTAATTATATTGCTGGCAATCGCGATATTTTACACGAAGTAATTCACAAATTACACGGTGCCTGCTGTTATACTGGAACACCAAAATTAAAACAACAATTACAAATTCTTGAGTCCTCACTTGAATCTGCAACTTTAAGCAGCTTAGAAGCACATATTCAGCAGTTAAATTTGGAGATCGATCGAGTGATCAGTCTGTGGCAAGCTGAAATTATTATTAATTAACGCACGAGAGTTATGTCGAGTTTGAGTGTCGAGTTTGAGTTGTCAGCATGTTGATAATTGGGCTACAGTATTAGTGACCAATACATACTATTCTCACATGGTGAACATATGCATAGCAAGCACAAAACTGAAGACCTATCAACTGCAGATTACATTAGTGCCGATAAACATCCTGCAGAACTAACTCTTAAGGCCTTTATTCTAGGCATTACGCTAACTATACTTTTAACTGCCTCGACAATTTATTTAGGCCTAAAAGTTGGGCTAACTATTTCTGCTTCGATCCCAGCAGCGGTCATATCTATGGGCGTATTAGGATTGTTCCGGAAACACAATATTTTAGAAAATAATTTAGTACAAACTGCCGCATCTAGTGGCATGTCATTGGCAACCGGAATAATTTTTGTGTTACCGGCGCTACTCATTATGCAAGTATGGGAACATTTCTACTTCTGGGAAACCATGCTAATCACCCTCTATGGTGGTATCCTTGGAGTTTTATTCTCTATCCCTTTTCGAAAATTATTGCTCAGCGATAAAAGCCTACATTACCCAGAAGGCACTGCCATTGGCTATGTGCTTAAATCTAAATGCCAACAAAGTACCAGTTTAAAAAAAATCATCTATGGTGGTTTGGCCGGTGCTTTTATTGAGTTTGCCCAAACTGGGATTAAAATTTTTGCTAGCAGTGCTGATTTATGGTTTCGCTTGGGTAAAACTATCGGCGGCGGCAGTCTAGGGTTTTCCCCAGTAATGCTTGGTGCTGGCTATATAATTGGTGGCACCACCGCCTTGTCGATTGCCATTGGAATTATCTTAGGCTGGTTTATTGGGATCCCTTGGGTTGGCTTAATATATGGTGTGCCAGAAACTGAAAGCCTAACTAATTCTGCTATGAGTCTGTGGTCACATTACGTACGCTATATTGGGGTGGGAGTTATTTTGGTTGGTAGTATTTATGTCTTTATCTTATTACTGAAATCGATTTATGCCAAATACCAAGACTCCAGACATCGTGCTAAAAGCAAGGCTAAATCCATGGCTCTACTTTCCACTGTTTTGTGCCCCGCCAATTTATTTATCCCCAATAGAAGGGTGATCCGTACTGAGCGTGATTTACCAATGGGAATAGTATTTTTAGGCTGTTTAGCCTGCGTACTACCAATATATTTTGCCTATAAACATGGTATTAATATTAATGTTTTAGATTTACATGCAACTGCTTTTTTCGGCTTAAATAGTTTGCTAGTCGCATACACCTTAATCGCAGGCCTTATTTTTTCTGTAGTTTGTGGTTATATCGTTGGCATAGTCGGCTCTTCCGCGAGTCCATTTTCCTCACTGGCGATATCAGCTATTATCATCGTAGCGATGCTTATTTTTGCATTTTTAGGCGGTGAAGTAGCCTTTGCTAATGATCCAGAAAAGGCGCAAGCTGCTGCTACCCTAAGTATTCTTGTTGGTTTGGTGGTTATTTGCTCTGCAGCAATTATGAACGATACCATTCAGGATCTTAAAGTTGGCGATATGATCGGTGCCACTCCGTGGAAATTGGAGGTTATGCAGCTTGTAGGGGTCGTAGTTGGGGCCTTAGTTACCCCGCCAATCTTAGAATTGCTATTTCAAGCTTATGGCATCGGCGGAGTTTATCCACGCCCAGAAATGGATCCAACCGCAAGTTTATCCGCACCACAAGCACAATTAATGGCCTCTATTTCTAAAGCTATTTTTGAACAAAATGCGCCATGGGCGTTAATTGGCATTGGTTCGGTTATTGCTGTAGCAGCAATTTTTATTAATCACTTTTTAAAGAAAACTA
>Ga0207131_1132_pt1 | contig 13518 bp, 17 predicted proteins | sample Alteio_BWMinHeat_13_FD_153557 | JGI IMG/M metagenome (GOLD analysis project Ga0207131, IMG submission 153557) | Enriched cells from forest soil in Barre Woods Harvard Forest LTER site, Petersham, Massachusetts, United States -... | ecosystem: Environmental > Terrestrial > Soil > Temperate forest >...
GGGCTCAGAGGTGTTTTTTGCCTACCCAGGCCTTGCGGCCTGGGCTATGAGATGTCGGCCCGTTGGGCCTTGCGCGCAAACACAACTGGAAAAACGAGGATATTCTTCAGATGGATAAATCGTCGCAGTCAAAAAAAATCGATCAAATGGGAGAAGTTCAGCAAATTCATGGAGAGATGTCTTCCTCCAAAATTGTAGGTTCGGAGTGAGTTTTTAAATGATGGTATAGAATATATATTGCAACTAAGACAATGGGTACAATGATGTCCGTGTAAAGAGGGACGCCGATGTTGCCAGGAGTGTAGTTATCGTTTAAAATTGCATCGGCGATATGTCCGATGCCGTCGCCGAAAAGCCAAATCGATATGCCGATGATTGTCGCGAGCCAGAATCCATCGTCTTTCCAGATGCACATGATCCCCAAAACAGCATAACCCAAGTTGACATTAGCAAGCTGTTTGATGAAAGGGCAGGAAGGCCAACCAGTGTAGGCGGCGACAAAATCGCTCATAAACATCAAACCAATAAATGCGAGAAGGCTAGTGAGGCCAACGCTGAATACCAGTTGGTATAACAAAAATAACCTTACGATTCTTAGCGGAGTGCGGGGTTCTCTGCTTGCAAACAGATGAATGAGAAATCCGATGACTCCTAATGCTAATATGCTGATATAGATGATCATGTTAGTTTCCTTTTGCAGGTATAAATGAAGAATATTTCTAAATTTTGCTTGCCATCTCGACTTTGTACATTTTTTGGACCTATATTCGAGAGAGAAGCGAACTACGGCGTAACAAATTTCGAAGGAAGGGGTATTTCTACCCCTTCCGAGAAATTTATTTAGCTGTAGTTCGCTTCTCTCCGAAGATAGGTCCAAAAAATGTACAAAGTCGAGATAACATATAATACATTTATACAGGAATTGTAAATTAGGATTTGGTCATTTTTCGACATTCGAGTATGATGAGGTTTTAGCGATTTGGAGGACTATGTTGACGGGGTTATTCTTACAGGGTTCATTAATTGGTTTTTCAGTATCAGTTCCTATAGGCCCTGTGGGGGTTGTTTGCATACAACATTCTCTTCGGCGTGGATTAATAGCTGGCCTGGCTGCAGGTACAGGAGCCGCACTTGCTGACGCTTTTTTTGGATGCATGGCCGTCTTTGGCGTCTCGTTGCTCTCCCGATTCTTTTTCTATTATCAGATGTGGTTACAGTTTGCTGGTGCTTTAATTTTATGGTATCTGGGCATTAAGATCTTTAAATCTCATCCACCACCAATTGCAACTCCGACAGGCTCTTGCAGCCACAAACGCATCTTTTTAAGCACCTTTGTTTTAACTTTAACAAACCCATTCACACTTCTTTGGTTTGCGGCGATTTATGCAAGCATGGGAATCGCTCCCTCAAATGATGGGGTTTTACCTGGTATCGTATTGACGTTGGGCGTATTGATTGGAGCAGCCATCTGGTGGTTTTTTTTGACCTTTGGGGTCATTATGATCGGGAAGAAATATCCACTGAGTTCTTCTCTTCTTTTTAATAGAATCTCAGGAGGTATATTGACTTTTTGTGGTTTTCTTGCTGGCCTGTCCGCATTAAAGCAGTTAATCTTTATTTAACTCACCTTGTTCTCGGTGGGCTTTATTGTTTAATTTACCTCTCAAACAATTTGTATTAAAAATATGAAGGAGTCTTATGTTGAGTCACATTATAGCGGAATTTAAGCATGTTTTAGGCAATCCCTTTGGGATTGTTTTTGTAAAAGATCCTTCAGGAAGAATCTATTGTCCTTTGGGCAGTATTTTGAATTGCATTGGATATATTGACAATATGGAAAAGCATGTGGGCATAGCTCGTATTACAATGGCTCTTTTCAGTATGGTGAATAATGACAGACGACAAATGCGTCTTGTGGCAGGGGCACATATTTTTCGCGGTATTTTAGAAATGCTGGGAAATCACGAAGGCCATTTATTTATTTTGGACAGTATTGCTACCGTGGGAATTATTGCTTATAAATTCTTCAAAGGAAAAGCTGCAAAGCTAAGAGAATATTTTTAATTAAATTTTTGGTGGCAGGGGCATGGTAAGAGAACTTTTAATATTCTGCATAATGCTACTCTCTCTACCTGCTGGTGCAATTTCAAATGAGGATAAAAAGCAGGTCGTTCGAGTCGGTCATTTTCCCAATGTTACCCATTCCCAGGCTGTTATCGGTCATGGTTTAAGCAGAGAGAATCGCGGGTGGTTTGAAAAATATTTGGGCCCCAATGTAGAAGTGCAATGGTTCATTTATTCTGCTGGTCCGAGCGCAATGGAAGCTGTTTTTGCCAACTCTATCGATCTAGTCTATGCTGGTCCAAGTCCCACGATCAATGCCTATGTTAGATCGAAAGGAGAAGAGGTCCGCGTCGTCTGCGGGGCTTGCTTTGGTGGATCAGCGTTGGTTGTTCAACAAGGGGCCATTAAGGCAATATCCGATTTCAAAAACAATATCGTAGCCACGCCTCAGCTTGGAAATTCGCAAGATGTTGCAGCTCGTTATTGGTTTCGGTCAAAAGGATTTGAGTTTACCCTGACTGGAGGGGACATCCGCATCCTTCCTATGGAAAATGTCGATCAACTCACCCTTTTTAAACAGCGCGATTTAATCGCAGCCTGGAATGTAGAGCCCTGGGTCAGCCGCCTCGTGCTTGAAGCACAGGGAGAAATCTACCTAGAAGAAGCCAAGTTATGGCCCGAAACCGATGGCAAGTATGTGACAACACATTTGGTAAGTAGCCGCGCTTTTTTGGAAAATCATCCTAATTTGGTAAAGAACTGGATTAGAGCTCATGTCGATCTGACAAGCTGGATCAATCATCATCCACAGGAAGCTCAGGACCTATTTAATCGTGAGATTCAAAAAGAAATATTTCAACCTCTTGCTGAAAACGTTCTTAAACGAGCCTGGAGCAAGCTTGAAGCCACTTACAACCCTTTGCCGGCATCGGTTTGGCGCTATTCAAAGATGGCATACGAAATTGGATTTTTCAAGCAAAAACCTGATTTGTCCCATTTGTATGAATTGAAGTTACTGCATGAAGTGCTGGAAGAGAATAGGTCGTTATGAGTGAACTCGATTTTAATTCTCTCCCGGATAAAATCATCGTCGAACATGTGTCAAAACATTTTCGTACAGACAATCGCTCTATGCAAGTTTTGGAAGATATTTCATTGACGGTCAAAGTATCTGAGTTTGTTTGTTTGCTCGGCCCTTCCGGATGTGGTAAAACAACATTGTTGAATTTGATTGCAGGATTTGAATTTCCTGAATGTGGAAAGATTTTTGTCGATGGCAAAATTGTCAAAGAACCAGGTAGCGACCGCATGGTCATGTTCCAGGAATCTGCTTTGTTTCCTTGGCTAGATACAATGGGAAATATCCTTTTTAGTTTGTCGCTGAATCGCTCACTTACTCCGGCAGAGCGAAAAGACAAAGCCGATTATTTTATCCGCCTTGTGGGATTGGAAAAATTTGCCCATGCGTTTCCACATGAACTTTCTGGTGGAATGAAGCAAAGGGCTGCACTAGCCCGCGCATTGGCGCCAGGACCACAGGTGCTGCTGATGGATGAGCCTTTTGCTGCATTGGATGCCTTGACCCGCGAACAACTTTATGAAGATCTCCAATTGATAAGGATGAATCAGGAGATAACCATCGTTTTTGTCACACACAATGTTGCAGAAGCAGCTTGCCTGGGCGACAGAATTTTGCTTTTTTCATCCAATCCAGGAAAAATTTACAAAGAATTTTTGGTAAAGCTGGAGCGTCCCCGCGATATACGCGATCTGAAAGTTGCTCAAATCGCAGGAGAAGTTACTCATCATTTGAGAACCTACTTTTAGATCCCATTTTCCAAACAAGGCTGTCTTATGATAAGATGGGGTTCTGCCATTTTGTTCTTCATTGTTTTGCTAATCATATGGCAAAAGCTGGTTGATTTTGGTCTGTGGCCTCCATATTTGATACCATCTCCTTCTGAGGTTGGCGATTATTTGGTTAGAGCGACTGAAGATGGGACGTTGCTCATGGCTTGCTACGTCACACTTCGAAGGCTTTTGCAGGGCTATATCTTTGGATTACTTTTTGGAATCCCTTTAGGCTTGTTGATGGCAAGGTTTCAGCTTCTGCATGACACCATGGGTATCATTGCGCTTGGCTTGCAGGCATTACCAAGCGTGTGTTGGGCACCATTGGCGATTTTGTGGTTTGGACAGACTGAAAAGGCCATGTTTTTTATTGTTGTAATGGGTTCTGTTTGGTCGATATCTTTGGCGACAGAAACAGGTGTCAGGCATGTTCCTGTTTTGTGGATACATGCTGCAAAGACGATGGGTGCTAAAGGATTGCATTTATGGTTGAAGGTCATTTTACCTGCTTCTTTGCCATTTGTTATTAGTGGCATGAAACAGGGTTGGGCTTTTGCCTGGCGTTCCCTGATGGCCGCCGAAGTGTACATTACAGTACTCACTGGGTTTGGTTTGGGTAATCTGCTGCATTATGGAAGGGAGCTGCATGTCATGGAGGCTGTGATCGGCGTCATGCTTGTTATTATGGCAATAGGGCTGATCATCGACCAGCTGGCATTTTCTCCAGTCGAACACTGGCTTCACAGGCGTTGGGGAACTAAGAAAGTTTAACTTAAGGAATAACATTATGGAAACAAGTTGTGAGTTATCAAAAAAAAAATGTATCCCTTGTAAGAAAGGGGCTATTCCTCTTAAAGGCGATTCGCAGGCAGAACTGCATCGTCATTTAGATAAGAATTGGAAAATTGTTGATGAACAGCGCCTTGAAAGAGAATTTATCTTTAAGAATTTTCGGGAGGCACTTGCTTTTACAAATAAACTGGGTGAAATAGCTGAGGAGGAAGATCATCATCCTGATATTCTGCTATCCTATGGCAAGGTTAAAGTTACCTTATGGACTCACAAGATTAATGGGCTATCTGAAAACGATTTTATTCTCGCAGCAAAGTATGATAATCTATTTTCCTAAAAGCGTAATCGCACCGGAGAAGGTCGTCAGCTCCGAGGCTTTGACGTAATCCAGAGGGGCTTGAGTTTGCCAACACTCTCTAAGATGATATTTGTTTAAAATGATTTGACAATAGTATCATATTTTGATATCATCAAAGTATGAGAAAGAAACATGCTGATACGTTAAATGCTATCTTCCATACCCCGGTTCTCTCAAATGTGAAGTGGAGCGACGTCGAATCCCTTTTTGTTAGCTTGGGTGCCCGTGTTACAGAAGGGCGGGGATCGCGGGTGAAGATATATCTTAATGATCGTGTTTCTGTCTTTCATCGACCGCACCCTCAGAAGGAAACGGATAAAGGTGCGTTAATGTCAGTACGTCGTTTTTTGGAGGAATCAGGGGTAAGACCATGAAGTACAAAGGATATTGCGGACAAGTCAGTTATGATGAGGAAGCCAAACTCTTCCATGGTGAAGTCGTTGGATTAAGAGATGTGATTACATTTCAGGGAACCTCTGTGGATGAGTTAGAACAAGCTTTCAAAGACTCTGTCGACGAGTATTTGGATTTTTGTAAAGAGTTGGGAAGAGCACCCGAAAAGCCATTTTCGGGCAAGCTTCTTTTGCGTTTGCCCCCGGAAATACATGAGAGAGTTGCCTATGAGGCTAAGCGCAGCGGCATAAGCCTCAACGCATGGCTCAGGCAAGGTATTCAACGTCTTCTTACATCTTCGGAACACAAGCTTCCACGCCGCAAGCAGGCTTAATTCAAGACTCTACGTAGTTTTGATCTGTTTGCCTGTTCTTCCATTTTGCTGACAATCTTTCAGTGGGATAGTAAAAATCGGCCGCTAATTCAAATGGAAAATTGGGCGGGGGTAATTGTGTGATTTCCCGAAAAATGATTTTGTCCATTTCCTGTATTGCATGATGCACGGTTTCTGGCGAATCATTTCCCTTCGCATTTTTTAAAGGGGCAAAACACTCACTTCTGGGATAGATCATCGCAGCAACTTTTTCCGTATAGTTGAGCCAATCAAAAATAAATGTTTCAAATTTCCAGGCCATGGGTTTATCCGACTGACAGACATTTCCATCCACATCTACGTACTGCGCTGCTTTCCATGCTTTATGCAGGGGGAGCTGATTCGGACCCCATGTAATCTTATCCAGAAAGGAGAGAGAAAAGCAAAACAGGCTTAAATTCGTCGTGCAATGTTTCAGCTTTCCAGTTGGGTGCAATGCATACTTTTCTTGAGTAGGCATCTCTGAATACTCAACGACTTTACAGCGTCCGTCCTGTTTTACGAGCACTCCCACCTTTTCCTCTGGATCCACCTTCTCAGTGCATTTGAGTGTGATATCGACCTTTTGCCGATGATGATATCCTGCCAGTTCTGCATCAAAGGGGTCAGCTAAGGGATTATCGATTAATATGACATGCATATATTCGATGCCAAGAGTCTGCCAATGTTTTAACAAACCAGCTTTGGCAAAATAAATAAGACTGTTCCCATTTCCATCAGCACCCATTGCAAGCTGCCAGGGCGTTTGCAAAAAAGGTTTCCCTGCACTATCTAGCAGGGGAAGGGAGCCTTGAACAAAAAATGAAACCTGCGAAGGAGATAACCCAAAAAATTGATTCTGATGAAAGAAATCCCGCGTCATAATATCGTTATCTTCCGATGTCATTACAGCTAGTTGCAAAGGCCTTCCTGCTTGAAGTCCAGCCGCTTTTACTTTTTCTCCACATATTTGAAATAAGGATTTTCTTTTAATCAAGGAGACAGGAAATGTCCCTTTCGGACCCTTATGTTGCAGCCGTGTTCCTTGTCCTCCTGCTAACAGCACACAACCCACTCGGCCTAGGGCGATTAATTGCTTGCCCAATTTTCTGTTCTCCTCGTTGCCTGAATAAGCACACTCACCAAATGGTTCGAATTTTCTTTCTTCAGCATGAGGTTCATTGTGTCTTGATTCATTTTGCAACGAGAGTAATAGCGTCGAATTTTTACTTAATTGACTACACAGTTCTTTTTTTTGCTCATTTGTGAGGATATTCCAGAATCGGAATAACTGGGGTTCTTGCACAATAAATTTTTTATATATTTCAGAGTGAGGAATAATATTCATCATAACTTAGTAAGTTTCAATCATTTTTTGAATTTCTTCGTACACTTCTTGAACGCCAATTCGAGTCATGCATCGAAAATCAATGGGACACTCCCTTCTGTAACAAGGTGAACAGGGAACATGCTTGTGTATGATTTTTCCGCCGCCATAGGGACCTGTTGCAGTATCGCTGGTCGATCCAAACAAAGCGATCAAAGGAATGCCAAGAGCGGAGGCAGCATGCATGGGTCCGCTATCATTCGTTAAAAAGAGATGACAATTTTGGATAAAGGCAAATAATTCCGGTAAAGTCGTTGTCCCAGCTAAATTAAAAACTCTGTCTGCTGGGAGTAGAGAGCAGATATGGGAGACAAGGGACGCTCCGGTTTTGTCGCCAAAAAAGAGAATTTTGATGTTGGGTTTGACAAGCAAGTCATTGCATAACTGGGTGAAGCGTTCAGGCAACCAGCATTTGGCCGATCCATAGGCAGCTCCTGGGTTCATGCCGATCACCAGATCGGACGATTGCACGCCAATCTGCGCGAGTTTGCTTGTAGCTGTTAGCTGAGCTTTAGGCTGGATGTAAAGCCGTGGAGAAGTTAGTGAAACAGGGATGCCAATAGGTTCAAGCAACATCTTATAAGTGTTTACTAAATGCTGTGTTTTACGATGTTCGGGAAAAGGGATGGGATGATTGAGGAGCAGACTCCGGGCATGTGTGGCATATCCCAGCCGGTGCTGGACATTGCCGCGCCAAAATAAGTAAGCGGATGATAATGAATTAGTTAGCAATATTCCAAGGTCAAAATTTCCTTTTTGCAGGGCAGAGACACCTTCTCGATTAACGATTCGATTTAAATAACCTTTGGGTCGATTAAAAATGATGATCTCATCGACATGCGGATCTTCTTGAATAACAGTGCCTAAGGTTCCCTGGCATAGTGCAGTGATTTTTGCTGCTGGCCAATGATGGCGCAAATCGGTTAATATTGGCGTTGCCATGACAAAATCTCCCAACCAATTGGGCATTCGCACGACGATGCGCTGTGGCGAAGCAGATAGGGAAAGAGATTGTTTGACCATCCATTTAACTCCTTTGCGATGGAGGGACACTTGACTAAACTCATTTACACTAAACAAGAGAGCCAACAGGCTAATCCTCAGTTGACAGCTGGTCCAACGAGCCAGGCTGCACAGATCTTGCATCTCAAGAGATTATTGGTCACGTTGAAACATCACTATGAAAAGAGTTTACAACAACTGCAAATTCAATTGCAAGTCGAACAAAATCAACGTTTAGAATCGCAAAAAGAGCTGAAAGTGCTGCAGGCTCAGTTCGATGAGACTCAAACATTTCATGAGGAAGAGCTTGAGGCATTGAGATTGCAGCAAACAATGCTGAAAGAATTATTAAAAAAGGCCCAGGACGAACTCGCCCAACAGAATGAAACATCTTCTAAACCGGAATTGCCTCATCTGGACTCAAATGACGATAGGAAAGGCCATCTGGACTTGATGATGCCTTTCTTACGCGAACAAACGGCAGAGACTAATCTGGAAGTGGAGCAACTGCGCGATGAATTGAATGAATCGCAGAAGAAAGTTAGAGCACTCCAACAGGATCTGGTTGACAGCAAGGAGAATTATCAGAAAGATTTGGATGCTCTCAAACAATTGCTTGAAGAACAAAATAATTCTGAAGGTATTGAAACGGTTGTATCGACAACGTCTTCCCGTTATTTGCGTATTGAACTCGATAATATCAAACGGATCATTGCGCAAGGCAACCAGGAAGCGAAGACGTTGGAATCGCAATATGTTGAGGTTTTAAATGAAAAAATCGGTTTGGAGAACAAGTGCAAGCAACTTCAGCTTCAGCTCGAGCATCAGTCGTCTAACTTGATTGCCTTTCAGGAGCAAATGCATGATTTAATCGATTCCAAGAAAGGGTTAGAAGCCTCTTCTTGTGTCAGAGAAGCCGATCTTCTTGAAAGCATCCGCGTGCGCGAGGAACTTGAAAAAAGGATTGTAAGTCTGAATAGCCTTGTCAGAGAAAAAGATCTTATACAAGAAAAATACGAACAGCTTAAAGAAGAGTGGAAGCAATTGAATGAAAGGCTGGAAGAGGTAATAGAAATACGTGTCCAGGCGGATGTTCACATTCATCAACTAGAATCGATTGCAGCCAATCAGGAGTGCCAGTTGCAGGCGTTCACTGACCAGCTACAAACGATAACGCAAGAAAAAGAGTCGCTGGAAATTGAAAAAAATCAGTTAAAGCTATTGTTAGAAGAAAGCGAAGCTCGCATGAAAATTGCGCAGCAGCACTTGGCAAAAAAGGTTAAGGAAGCTGCTGTATTGACTGCTGATTTGGAAGAACAGCAAGCGAGTTTGAAAGTCTTTGTTCAGACAGTCGAACATCAAAAGGTCGAAATCGCCCAATGCCAGGCTGGTCTGGAATTATATCAAAAGCAGGAAAAGCGTTTGCAGGATCAGCTTCATGAAGCATTGAAGGGTACGGAAAGTCAAATTGAAAAATGGGAAAAGAAGTATTTCGAAATGTACGACAAATGGCAAGAGAGCGAGAATCGTGTGAGAGAGCTTAAAAAACTTGAGGAAAGACATTTGCATATGCAAAATCTTCTTTCGAATATTGGCAATTTTATGGGTGTGGCTGCAAATTCTTCTCCTAATCTTGTCCAAAGCCCCAAGGATGCCACAGAAAAGCCTTTACAAGTTTCATTTCCGTTCGACACGTCCATGATTAGCCAGAGTATCCCTTCTGATAAATATCTATCCGAAGGTTGTGGAGAAAAATTCGATTTGTTTGGCATGCGGCAACCGCCGGAAAACCCCCATTCTTTTTCATGAGAAATCAATCGGTACCATTTGTTTCATCGATCATTTTGGGTATTGATCCGGGTAGTGCGGTTACAGGTTATGGAGTGATTGCCATTCAAAGTCATGGTTTTACTCCCATTGATTATGGCTGCATCCGTCCTCCCCGGGCCAATAAATTATCCGAGCGCTTTGTAGTCATTTATGATAGCATTGGCGAGCTCATTGAAATTCACAATCCGGATGCGGTGGTAGTCGAAATGCAGTTTTTTTATAAAAATGCACAGAGCGCACTTACATTGGGTATGGCGAAGGGAGCTGTCATGATTGCTTCCAAAAAAAAGGGAGTTCCCGTTTTTCATTATTCTCCTCCGGTCGCAAAAAAAGCGGTAACGGGTACGGGAAGAGCGAGTAAATATCAGGTTCAGAGGATGGTACAACAAAGATTGAATCTAGCTGCACTTCCTCCAGCAGATTCCGCCGATGCACTCGCTCTCGCAATCTGCCATGCCCAGGCCGCCGAACATGTCAAAGCTCGTAAGGAAGTTTAGTCTACTTATTCTTCTTTTTCAAAGGACAATCTGGATTTTGGCAGCGAGTATAATATCTCCAGCCACATCCTGGACATGTTCTTTTATAATTAGCTGCCTGGTCGGCATTCATTCGACGACTGTTTTCAATGATGTGTTGCAAAGATATTTCGCAATCTATAGAATCCGTGACACTTGCATTTGCAAATGATGTCAAGGCCAATATTGCCATGATTAATGTCAAAATGTGTTTCATATTTTTTCTCAAGTTTGAGTTGTAGAAAATGTTTTTGTGTAATCGTATATGCAATTTCTTTTCATTGCTGTCAATTATTATTTTGACATTCAGCTCTTGTCAATCAAACAAACAGAAAGTATCTAAATTTAATCTTTCTTCCGATGAGAGAATTTGGCTAACGCAGTTGTTTGAGGATGTAATGTTCTGCGAAGATGGAATTTACACTTTGTGGGGTTCCAAACCGCTTACAATGATAGCGGTCGAACAATATACAGATCAAGAAAAGCAGGCCTTTTTCGATTTGCTTACAGAAGATGAAAAAAAGAACTGTCAATTCTGTGCTGACTATAGCCTGGATAAAACATGGTTTCAATGGGAAAAAATCCAACATCGTTTTCCCTTGAACCGTTTTATGTTTTTTAAGATGGATCAATTTCAAGAGGAACATGTCTTCTTTATTTTACTTGTAGATATTCTAAAGACGGCAGCAGTCATTCAGGATAACTACGATGCTTTTCGAAAGGTTATCGGAACCGATTTTCATCCCTTGGAACTGGTTATTAACATGAAGGAAAAGGATGCAGTTATTTGGAAAAAAATAAATGGAAATGCTCACATTTGGGGACTTTTATTTGGATTTGGAAAAACTAATTCTTATCTTTTTCAATGGCAGCATTTTGATCATCCCGAATCCTGCAATGATTTTTGTAGAAATATTGACACTTTTCTAAGCGAGGATTCTGTCAAAGGATATATGAAGTACACAATTAATAATTTTTCAATCCCTGCTTTCAAATCCTTTAACGTAATTGATCCGGTCATTGATAATTTTCGGACGGAGAAAAACCGCATTAAGGAAATCTATAAGGGAAATGATTTTCTCGATTTGACATTAAAAAAATTAACAGAATGATTTATGTTTGCTTACATTAAAGGGATTTTGATTGCTTCGCAGCCCACCTATGTTATTGTGGAAGCGAATGGGATCGGCTACACACTTTATATTCCATCCAGGATGTACGACCAATTGCCTGGGTCAGGCCAGACAGCTCAGTTTTTTACCAGTTTTGTCATTCGGGAATTTTCTCAAACACTTTATGGTTTTCTAACCAGTCATGAGCGAGATATATTCGAAATTCTTCTGAGTGTTACAGGGATTGGTCCGAAATTGGCATTAAGCTTAATCGGACATCTTACCCTTCCGGAACTTCATGCAGCTGTATGTCAACAGGATTTGCCGGCTCTTTGTAAAGTTCCTGGCGTTGGAAAAAAAACAGCTGAAAGGCTGATTGTGGAACTTAAAGATAAACTGGCGAATATGGTCCAAATATTTCCTTCAACACCATTTATTACCATGACAGACTCCAAATCGCAGCGTATACAGGATGCAATGCTTGCCCTCATTAATTTAGGCTACACGCAAAGCACGGCACAAAAGGCGATCAAGCAAAGCATGCATGAGCTGGATGAAGAAGCTGATTTGACAATGCTACTCACTACGTCGCTAAAACATATTAAAAATTGATGGCGGCAAATGATCGATGTCTTGATGGCGGTTTATAATAATGCCGATTTCATTTCTGCTCAGTTGCAATCTTTGATTGATCAAAGCTACTCCAATTTTCGAATCATCATTCGCGATGATAGTTCCACGGATGACTCCGTCTTGTTGATTGAGGAATTCAGCTTGAAGCATCCAGGCAAAATCGTTTTGATTCGCGGATCAGAAAATTTGGGGGCATCCGGAAATTTTTCTGCTCTCATGCAGGAAGCCAGTGCTCACTACATTATGTTTTGTGATGCGGACGACATATGGCTTCCGGAAAAAATAGAACAATCTCTGGCGTTGATGAAGGAGAATGAGCGTGTGCATGGAGTTGGAATCCCTTTGCTAATCCACGGAGATTTGTTTGTCGTAGACAAATCGCTGAAATTGTTGGACAGCTCTTTTTGGAAGTATGCCGGCATGCATTCTGGCCATGCCGGCTTTTTTAATCGCATGTTGGTGCAGAATGTGGTGACGGGTTGCACGATGCTTATCAATCGCTCATTGCTTGAATTAGCCTGTCCGATTCCTGAGAGGGCGATTATGCATGATTGGTGGATAGCGCTTGTGGCATCGGCATTTGGCAAAATTGATTGTGTGGTAAATCCATTGATTCTTTACCGTCAGCATGAAAAGAATAGCATAGGCGCAAGGAGAGGAAGAGGCCCCTTGGCGATATGGAATTTTGCCAGGAGATTGTGTAGTGTGGAAGGGAGGAATCAGTTGCGTGGCAATTTATTGAAGACGATGAAGCAGGCGGCTATTTTTCTGGAACGGTACGGAAATGGGTTGACAGCAGATCAAAAAAAGATGGTGCTGAATTATGCCAATTTTCCCATCCTGACTGGGTGGAAAAAGCGTTATTTATGTTTGAGGTATCGTTATTTTAAAAGTACATTTGCCAAAACCTGCGGTTTTTTTCTGTTAATGTAGAGGCTGACATCAATCGAGATACCAGTCTCAAGTCATTTCAGTCTATTGTAATTTGATGTGATATCCGGTAGTTTGTCGTCCCTTTTTGGTCCACAGTTGGGACATGAAATATCTGATTTGACTATAATACTACATTTTGGTACCATGAAGTTATGAATAAGAAACATCAGCGCACACTCGAAGCGATTTTTAAGCAACCGATTCAATCAAATGTTGTTTGGAAAGACATCGAATCCCTAATGCGACACCTGAATACTGAGATTACAGAAGGCGAAGGGTCGACTTTAGGCTTCCCA
>Ga0207131_1133_pt1 | contig 13514 bp, 13 predicted proteins | sample Alteio_BWMinHeat_13_FD_153557 | JGI IMG/M metagenome (GOLD analysis project Ga0207131, IMG submission 153557) | Enriched cells from forest soil in Barre Woods Harvard Forest LTER site, Petersham, Massachusetts, United States -... | ecosystem: Environmental > Terrestrial > Soil > Temperate forest >...
GAAGATATGTATAAGATTCAGCTGATTTGGGGGAGGGCAAGGTGGGGGTGTGCTATTTTGGAAACAGCACGCAAGCTTAGCCAGGTGAATACTAACTAAACTTATTCTCCAACTTCAAACCTAACGTATAAACTTCCTTCTTACTTAACCCAGTAATTTTCGCTGCCAACCCAGACGCCTGCGTCAAAGATAATTCCTGCCGCAAGATAGTCAACACCCGTTGTGCTTCCGGCAGCATACGCTGCAGCTCGGCACTAGCATCCGCATCAGTATTTACCATTGCTGTTCCAGCATCACAGCCACTAACTACAATAACTATTTCGCCCTGCTGCTGATGACTATCCGCAGCAATCCATGCTGCCATCTCTGCCAACGAACCACCTTTGATAGTTTCATAAATTTTGGTTAATTCCCGCGCCAACACTATATATCGATCCTTACCAAAAATTTCCAACATATCTTGCACACAGGCTAAAATTCTATGCGGCGCTTCGTAAAACAGCATCGTCCGCGTTTCCAAGATTAAGGTCATTAGATGCTTGCGCCGTGCCGATGCTTTCGCGGATAAAAACCCTTCAAAACTAAAACGTGCGGTTTCAATCCCCGAAGCAGAGAGCGCTGTAATCAACGCACAGGCACCAGGGATCGGAACCACTCGTATGTTCTGCGCATGCGCCATGCGCACCAATGGCAAACCTGGATCGCTAATCAGCGGTGTACCAGCATCCGTAATTAACGCGATACTACGATTTTGTTGTAGCTGCGCAATTAAATTTGCTGATTGCTGTTGCTCGTTGTGCGCATGCAATGCAATTAGGGATTTATGAATATTTAAATGTTGCAATAATTTTTTTGCCTGCCGCGTATCTTCCGTAGCAATTAAATCTACCTGCTGCAAGATTTCTATGGCACGGAGCGTAATATCTTGTAAATTTCCAATCGGCGTGGCGACAATATATAACATACACGCGGCTCCTAATAATTAATGCCAACTAACTAGCCTGTAAGTTTTGAATCTAAGCTCAGCTAACATAATTGCAATTCTGTAACTTTATAGCGAATAATACTATTGTCTATAGTGTACTACTTAAAGTAGCTTTATTAACAATACTGTATGAGTTAACAATACTATGAAACCTAGCCGACACCTTCTATTCTACTGCGGAATAACCATGGCATTATGCCTATTGTCCGCTTGCTCCACGCATATCACCAAAGAACGAGCTAAATCACCAGTTATCAGCAAGCAAGAGTACTTGCAGCGAGCCAACCTGCTACTAAGCAAAGCTGATAAGCAAGACAACCCTTCCACAGCTACTAACTACCGCTTACAAGCCATAGAATCTTTTATCTTGGCAGAAGAACTAACCCCAGCCGAGCAGCTGCTGGCAAATATTAAGCCTACAGGTATTGAACAAGAGTCTTTTACCCAGATTCTACATGCGCAACTAGCTAATGCGAAACAACAATATCAATCCGCTATGATCTGGTTACAAAAAATTTGGAGTCCATATACCCTACATTACGATCTACAAATTAAATTCCTCCAAGCTAGAGCATATGCAAATTTACGGCTGGGTTCTAACTTAGAAGCTGTCAATGATTATATCCGTCTCCATAATTTATTAACCGATCCAACAGCTAGAAAAAATAATGCGCAAGACATTTGGAATATTCTAGGCCAACTAACCCCAGCGGCATTACACGAGATCGATCAGCAGCAAAATAATAGCGCGTTGAGTGGTTGGGTAAGTTTTGTCCACATAACTAAACAATACGACACTAGCACCGATCAAATGGCTAGAGCACTTGCAGTATGGCAACAACGCTATCCTAACCATGCGGCAAATTTACTTAACCTAAACCAACCGGAAGCTAGCACCGACGATACAACCACCGCGGAATTAACAACTCCACATAAAATTGGCTTGTTATTGCCCTTATCTGGTGCGTATGCCAATAGTGCGGAAGTAATTAAAGACGGATTTTTAAGCGCTTACTACCAACATTCACAATTAGGTGGGATAAAAACTGAAGTTAAAATTTATGATACCACCAAGCAATATACCCCAGGCAAAGCTGGTGATGTAATGCAAGCTTATCACGCGGCTCTAGCTGATCACGTGGATTTTTTAGTTGGGCCTTTGGTAAAAGAAGATGTAGAAAAATTAACCCATCGCGGCAATAGTAATGTACCAGTCCTAGCGCTAAACACTGTGTCCACTGGTAGTAGCTTCTCTAGATCTAGAGGCAATTTTTTCCAATTTGGTCTGTCACCAGAAATCGAAGCTAGAGCTGTAGCGGCACAAGCGCAACAAGATGGCTTTCGGCGCGCTATCCTATTTGTTACTGACAATGAACAAGGCCAACGCGTAACTAGTGCCTTTCGCTCTAGCTGGGAACAATCCGGCCTCAACCTAGTCTCGGTAATGAAAGTCTCGGAAAAAAGTAATTTAAACGAAAACATTCGCAAATTACTGGGCGTTACTGTCGTAGAAACCCATCGCAAAGATCCTAAAACTACAGCCATGCGCAATAGTTCTGCGCCGAAACGCCGCCAAGATATTGATGTCATTATTTTAGCCACAACCCCAAATCTTGCCCGGCAAATAAAACCCATGCTAAATTTTTATTATGCCAACGATTTACCGGTATATGCTACTTCCAGCATCTATACTGGCAAACTAAATCCGAGCCTAGATCAAGATCTAAATGGCATAAAGTTTTGTGATATGCCATGGGTATTAGATCAAACTATCGCATCCCGACGCATCTATCAAACTATCGCTAAATTATGGCCCAACAATTTAGCCCAAACTCCACGCTTATTTGCTTTAGGTATTGATGCTTATAAATTGGCCAACCAAATGCAACAACTTAGCTCCATGCCAGATCTAGGTATTTCCGGAATGACCGGCATGCTAATGCTCGATGACAAAAATCGAGTAACCCGCAATTTAATGTGGGCCACCTTTAAGAACGGGGTCCCAGTGTTAAATACCAATGGTTAAGCAGCAAGACAACAACATACCCTGGGAAAATATCCCTCCCGCACTGCACAAGCGCGCCAAGGGTAATTTAATGGAAGATCTCGCGGCCAATTATTTACAGCAACACGGCTTGATTATTCTCGAACGCAACTTTACTTGCCGCATCGGTGAGATAGATATTATCTGCCAAGATCAACAAAATCCAAATCAGCAAGATCTAGTATTTGTTGAAGTGCGCTATCGGCGGACACTAGCTTTCGGAACCCCAATAGAAAGCATTAATTATAAAAAACAGCAAAAATTACACGCGGTCGCAACGGTATATATTCAAACCAGAGTAACGCATAGAAACAATTTTGATTGCAGCAAACTTAACTATAGGTTTGATGTCCTGGGAGTTACTGGCAATCTAGCTAAGCCAGAGATCGAATGGTTGCGCAATGTGATTTTCAATTAAACTAGTGCACACAATAGAAGAATTACAGTAATTAACTCCAGATCCAGAGCCATATTCCATTAAATAATGCACGGCTTGGGGAGCTTACCCAGAAACACCTTTGCCGAATTTGCTCAATAATCTGTAAATACTATAAATAACAGACATAAACTTGTCAACTATTTATAGTATTTTGGTTAACACATAAATTCCTGCAAATATTCATAGACGGGTATACAAGCAACCCCATCAAACACTCCACGCTGCGGTGCTTTTGTCAAAATTATTCCATTTTTAAACATTGACAAAGTTTTTAGATCATTCGCTCTTAATTGATTACTCCATTTAACTTCCAGGGCAATAATAAGATCTCCTCGTAGCAGAATAACATCTATTTCACCTTTACCTTTGTAATAAAAAGTTTTATTTGTTCTATTACAAGCACTAGCTACACATGCTTCCACCAAAGTACTTTCTACCAATGGCTGCTTAAATTGCCCTTCGCGCTGTAACCAGGCTAAGATCACTCTATAGATAAATGGATCGGTAAAATGAAACTTACGATCTTTCCTAGGAAATCCCTGTTTTTTAGTTGGATCAAACGCTTGCAGGATAAATAAAATATCCATGCGTTCTAGCATTCTACAATAATCAATGCAGGTTTCTTTACTAATTAAACCTATCTTCTGGTTTAAACTAGAAAATGAAATTTGCGATGGACCGATAGTTAATAACGCCTGCAAAATAGCTAGTAATGTAGTTTCATTTTTTCCTTGTTTTAAAAAGTCACCGCGGATCCATTGTTCATACGTAGCCAATGTAGCCGTAGTTATCTTACCGTGTTCCGCTAAATCGTTAATCGCCCGGAGATAACCGCCACATATTAAGTAATCTTGAAACAAATCAGCCAAACTTTTTTCAATAGCAACTAGCTGCACATATTCCGCAAAAGTTAATGGGTATAAATGAAAATCAGTTTCCTCCGCATTCCCGCGCCTCCCAGGAAAACGCATAGCGGCATCTTTTAAAATTAAAGTGTCAGATCCAGTTAACAAGCAAACGCCTTGACTAAATGCACCCTCATCCGCTAATGCTTTAATAACTAGATCCCAATTTTTTACAAAGGTTATTTCATCAATAATTAGTAAAAATTTTTCTGTGCTTACTTCTGCTAAATAAAAGCGAATAACTTCGCTCAAATTTTTAGCGGTAAAAATTTCATCGCAAGGTAAGTATAAAATATGTGTGGGAGAAAAAATGTTCTGCTGCATACAATGCTGGATTAGTAGTTTACATGAGGTTGATTTACCTACTTGACGCCCACCGGTAAGAATATAGATCCCTGGTACCGCGAAATCCAACTCTTGCCACCAACGCGGACTATATTGATATTTTAGCCGTGATAATGCACGCAGTTGTGGATCAGCCTGCTTAAAGGTATTTATATCAATCTTAAATTGATTATGAACGTAATATTTTTCTAACATAATCAATAAGATAGCATCATTAGACAAATTTGTCTAGTGGTAATTAGACAAATTTGTCCAGTAGATTCAAGGTTAACTCAAGCACTAGCAACATGAAAACCGCGGTTTTAATTTCATAAGGTTTTGAATTCACATGAACGATGAACGCTATGGCGCATCCTCAAAAATAGTCACAACTTCATCCACGCCTTTAACATTGCGCGCCAAATCTGCAACCGTTTCGGCCTCATCCGCGGTTAATGCCCCCATCAAATGTACTTTGCTATCTTCAGTCACCACTTTTACCCTATTTGGCCCTACTTCGCGCGAAGCTACAATTTTGGTTTTTACTTGGGTTGTGATCCAAGAATCTTGCATTCTAGTCGCGGCGGACACCACCGGACCTATAGTTAATTGGTTATATACCTTGGATATTTCCGGAATATCCGCCAATAGCTTATCAACTTTAGCCTTCGACTTATGATCTGGTGTTTGCCCAACCAACAACAAAGTACCGTTATAACAAAGTGTATTAATATGACTTTGGCGCCACAACTCTTTGTCTTTCGAAATAGCTAAATTGGCCTTAATACTAACGGCTTGATCATCTACTATAGCACCTGTGGTACGCCGATCATGATTAAGATATACCCCACCAACAACACCAGTGCCAGCACTAACATCTCCAGAAGTACTAGAACAACCAGTTGTCAATACCATTGACCCAGCTATCGCATGCAACAACCAACGTCTAATCTTCATAAGTAATCTCGCTATTTATAAAATTTCAACTGCTTGTTGTTTAACTTCTACGGCTACTGGATACAACATTTCATCAATTAAGTCACACAAACAATGAATCATTAACAAATGTGACTCTTGCACACGCGCAGTCCTTGCATTTGGAGCGCATAAACAAATATCCCGCTCTGCCAGTATAGCAGGCATTTTGCCACCATCATGGCCAGTAAGTGCCACTACCTGCATTTGTTTACTATGCGCCGCTTTAATTGCGGCTAACACATTTTCTGAATTACCACTGGTAGATATAGCTAGCAACACATCTCCTGGTTGCCCCAAGGCGAGAATTTGCTTGACGAAGATTTGATCATAATTATAATCATTGGCAATCGCGGTTAATAATGTACCATCCACATTCAGCGCTAACGCCGCCAATGGTTCCCGCTCACGTTCAAAACGGTTCACCAATTCAGTCGCAAAATGCTGTGCATCACCAGCTGAACCACCATTACCGCAACTTAAAATTTTATGCTTGTTTTGTAAGCAATGAACTATGCACTCAACTGCTTGCGCAATCTTATCCGACACCCCGGCCAACAGTTGCTCTTGGGTTAAGATGTTATCTTGAATATGACTTTTAATTCGCTGCAGTATACCTTGATTCATTATAATTTCTCATTATTTTACCACGGTTAAATGTGGCCGCCCCGTCCCTTTGCCACCTTTATTATCTTTATCCTTGTCTTTGCCCACGCCTTTACGACTTTTAACTTTGCCGGTCGTTGGTGTTGGTTCATTTTCATCTTCCGCAAACACCATGCCGCGCCCATTTTCTTTGGCATAAATTGCAATTACCGTATTCATTGGTACATAGATGTGATATGCAACTCCTCCAAAGCGCGCTTGGAAACTTATAGCATCATTGCCTAATAATAAAGATTGCACCGCTGTCATTGACACATTTAATACAATCTGGCCATTCTCAACATACTCTTGCGGCACATCAACGCCTTTAGCTTCCGCGTTCACCACAATGTGCGGGGTACAATCGTTATCCACAATCCATTCATAAAATGCCCGTACTAAATACGGTCTGGTTTGACTCATACTCATAATTTCATCACACGCTCTGATTCGGTTAAACTGGCTTGAAACGACTCGCGTTTAAAGATCTTTTCGGCATACGTCATAATCGCCCCCGCTTGCGGCGGCAACTTGATTCCCATTTTACTTAAACGCCATAACAACGGCGCAATACAACAATCCACTAATGAAAATTCTTCACTTAAGAAAAATGGCATCTCGGCAAAAACTGGCGTAATTCCCGTGATACTATCAGTCAACTCTTTCCTCGCAGCATCAACTGCTGCAGGTCCAGAATTTGGATTTAAAATTACATTCATCGGTACATACCAATCAGTATTTACCCGATGAATCATCAATCTACTCCGGCCTTTGGCAACTGGATATACCGGCATCAACGGTGGATGCGGAAACCGCTCGTCCAGATATTCCATAATAATTTCAGACTGATACAACACTAAATCTCTATCTACTAAAGTCGGCACCGCACCATGTGGATTGTATTCACATAATTCTTCCATAGCTTTATGCGAGCTATTTACATCCACGACTTCGTAGGAAACCCCTTTTTCTGCCAACACAATCCGTACCCTATGGCTATATGGATCATTGTTACCAGAATATAAAGTCATTATCGAACGCTTATTGGCAATTACTGCCATAATTTAAACTCCTAGTGATGTACGTCTTTCCAATATTCCCTCTTTAACAAATAGCTAAATACCAGAAATATGCCTAAAAACACAAGCACCAATGCCCCAGTATGCTGCCGCTTAACCTGAACTGGCTCCGCCACATACGACAGAAAGTTAACCAAGTCAGCAACTGCATGATCATACTGCTCTAATGTCATAGTACCAGGAATTACCAGTTCAAGCGACTGAATTACCGCCTTCTCTGTTGTGCCACCACCGGCTTCAGCTACAGAGCCAGCTGCACTAGCACCTGAGCCAGAACCAGCCACACTAGCTTTAACATATCTGGGCTCTTGAATCCCCTGTAATGATACCAAAACATGTGGCATTGCGACATCCGGGAAGACCAAATTATTCGTTCCCCATGGCTTGCTTGGGTCATGATAAAAGCTTTTTAAGTAGGTATACAACCAATCTTTACCCCGAACCCGCGCTACTAGTGTCAAATCTGGTGGTGCCGTACCAAACCATTTTTCCGCATCGGTCGTAGCCATAGCGGTAACAATTGGATCGGTAATTTTATCCCCGGTAAACAACAAATTATCTTTAACCACTTTGTCCAGAACATTGCCAGCTTCATCAGTGATGCCAATTCCTTGAGCAATACTATCGTAACGTTCATATTTTAGCCCATGGCAGCCCAAACAGTTATTGATGTACAGCTGAGCACCACGTTGCAAAGATGCCTGGTCCGTAATATCTCCCGGCGCTTTGAGTAAAGGGATCGCCGCCTGCTCCGCGTTAGCTACCCCAACTAACAGACCAACAGCAAACACCCCTCCCATGACACCCAACATGGCACGCGCAGTTACGGAATTTTTATTTTTTATGCGAGCCGAAAGCAATTTCATTATCTCACCCTGTCTGGTACTGGTTTGGTTTTATCAAGCTTCGAGTATATTGGCATCAACAAAAAATAGGCAAAATATATTATGGTGCAAACTTGCGCCAACAACGTTTTACCTGAAGTTGGTGGCTGCATCCCGAGATAACCCAAGGTAAAAAAACTAATCACGAATAATGACAATGCCGTTTTGGTGATCCAACCCTTATAGCGTATCGATTTCACTGGACTACAATCTAGCCAAGGCAAGAAAAATAACACCCCAATAGAAGCACCCATCACCATAACACCAAGCAATTTATCTGGTACCGCACGCAGCATGGCATAATATGGCGTCATATACCATACCGGTGCAATATGCTCTGGAGTTTTCAGCGGATCTGCTGGTTGAAAATTTGGCGCCTCTAAAAAGTAACCACCTAGATCCGGTGCAAAAAATACTACTGCAAAAAAAATAATTAAAAATACCGCTAACCCAAATAGATCCTTCACGGTGTAATACGGATGAAACGGAATACCATCTAATGGAATACCCTGACTATTTTTATGCTGTTTAATTTCAATCCCATCTGGATTATTTGATCCCACATGATGCAACGCTAAAATATGGATCCCCACACAACCAACAAATACCAATGGCACTAGTACTACATGCAGCGCAAAGAATCGATTCAAGGTAACACCGCTGATATTGTAATCACCACGGATCCACTCTACTAACCCATCTCCAATATATGGGATAGCACTAAATAATGAAGTAATTACCTGCGCGCCCCAAAAAGACATGTTGCCCCAGGGCAGCAAGTAACCAAAAAATGCCTCGGCCATTAGGCATAAAAATATAAACATCCCTACTAACCAGAGTAATTCGCGTGGTTTACGGTATGAACCATACAGAAACCCACGAAACATATGCAGATAAACCACAATAAAGAAAAACGAGGCCCCAGTGGAATGCATGTAACGGATCAGCCACCCCCAAGAGACATCGCGCATAATGTACTCTACCGAAGCAAACGCACCAGCTGCCGATGGGTTATAGCTCATGGTAAGCCAAATGCCGGTGATTAATTGATTGACGAGCATCACTAAGGCGAGAGATCCAAAAAAATACCAGATATTAAAATTTTTCGGCGCATAGTATTCGCTTAAGTGTTCACGCCACATTTTGGTCATTGGATATCTGACATCAATCCATTCAACTATCGATCCCATGTTTTCCCCTGCTAGGTGTCTGTCCCAATCATCAATATTTTATCGTTCACATAACGGTATGGCGGTACTGGCAAATTTTTGGGTGCGGGCACGCCCTTGTACACCCGCCCTGCCATATCATATTTAGAACCATGACATGGACAAAAAAAGCCGCCCTGCCAACCAGCCTCGACACTATCACGTTCCGGCTTATACAGCGGTACACAACCAAGATGGGTACAGATCCCAACTAACACTAAAATTTGTTCTTTAATAGAGCGGTATTCATTATGCGCATATTGCGGTTGCTGCGATTCATCGGAGTTTGGATCGCGCAACATGGGATCCATACCGGCTAAAGAATTAAGCACTGCTGGTGAACGATGTACGATAAAAACTGGCTGCCCACGCCAAGCTACTTTAATTTTTTGTCCCTCAGCTATTTTGCTGATGTCGATTTCCACTGGCGCGCCCAAAGCTTTGGCCTGGGCACTTGGTAGCCATGAGCTAATAAATGGCACCGACGCCAAGCCAATGCCAACGCCACCGATAACAGAGGTTGCCAAAGTTAAAAACTTGCGGCGTTCTAAATCGGTTGCGTTTACTTCCATAGGAAATCCTTAATCTTATGAACCTGGTCTCCAAAATATTATCAGAACCTGACTACTTACGCAAAATATCGCATATAACATATACTGAATTTCAAACTCAGATATTTTATACCTCAGGTTAGTTATGCAGCCAAACACGCAAATAAATAATTTCATCTCCTGCTTGGCAGTAATACTACTAACCACAACTATTGGCTTTAACGCAACCACATATGCAGCAGCCACTATATCTATTGGCTCACCTCTCGATTGTGACTACGGCAAAAATTGCTTTATCCAAAATTATATGGATATGAACACCTTACCGGGTCCCCTGGACTACAAATGCAATCACGCTAGTTTTGACACCCTGAATGGCACCGATATTCGGATCATCGATTATGTTCAAATGCATCGGGGCGTTAAAGTTTTAGCGGTAGCTAGTGGCACAGTAACAGCGATCCGCAATACTGAAGATGATTTCTTGTTTAAAGATTTTGGTGCCAACATGATTAAAAATAAAGAATGTGGCAATGGAGTGGTAATTGATCATGGCAATGGCTATGAATCACAATATTGTCATATGGCCAAATCTAGCGTCATTGTGCAAGTTGGTCAACATGTTAATCGCGGAGACGCACTAGGTTTAATCGGCATGTCGGGGATGACTGAGTTTCCGCATGTACACTTAGGCATTCGCAAAGATCATATAGCCATTGATCCATTCACTAGTCTAGCTGCGAGTAATCATTATAGCTGCGCCGCAAACGATACCACTCCAAAACAACCGCTCTGGGATGCAGACACTTTAAAAAAATTCACCTATCTTAACGCGGCCATTATAAATTTTCATGTCACAGGAAAAATACCCAATCAAGATTCTGCTCGCTTAGGCAGCTTTCGAGAAGATAGCATCCCACTAAACGCACCGGTAGTAATACTCTGGGCGGATTTAATTCATCTCAACAAAGGTGACACCCTAAACTTTAGCATAACCGCAATTGCTACAGGAAAAATTGTTTTTGCTACTAGCGGCACCATTAATCAAGACTACGCACAATATTTTGTTTATGCCGGTAAAGAATCAGCCGAGCTTAAATTAGTGAAAGGCGCATATAATGCTGAGATCACAGTTGTGCGCGCCGGGAAAAATATCGCGCAGCAAGTGCGCGATTTTAATGTAGTTCCACAGATTTAAAACAATCAGTGCCACATCAACTTCAGCTGGTGTACACTTTTCTTCCCTTCATCATCTGTAACCACAATGTCAGGAACTACAGGAACTTCAGGAACCTCATGAATTGCAACATTATCAGAAACTGCATCAGCCGCAACAACCGCAACTTCTATATCCGACGTAGCTACTGGAGTACTATCAACCTCGCTCTTAGGCTCGATTTTAAGCGCACTATTAGCCACATTATTAGCCTCGGTATAAACCCGCTTTTTGTGCATCTCTCTGGCAACCAATAATGCATTAATTTGCGTAGGATCATTAATTTGCGTAGGATCATTTTTAGAATTTAAATCTGTAAATACCGCATACTTACCCAAAGCATCGTAAGCATAAAACATAATTGCCGAACTACCTTTTTCTGCCATGCCGTATTTATGAAAATCTGCTGAAATAGATTCTACCCCTTTAACTCTAAAATCAAATGGACTTAATTCCCACGCAGCCAATGGTAAGGCAAATCCACCTAAACACACATCAACATGACAACCAATGCCATATTTCCATGCCAGGCCAGCTATCTGTTCAATGTTTTCCATGCCCTTTTCTAGAAAAGCTGGCACCGATGCTACCAACATTATGGTGTTCGGGGTAATAGCTCGTTCCATTACATTGATATCAACTTGAAATGACCGTGGATCAGTTACCCGCACCAATTTGATATGTAATAAATCACAAGCTTTTTTGAATGCCGGATGTGCATGATCAGAAACAATTATTTCTGGCTTAGTTACCGGTAGCAAAAAATTTGCCGCGCGATTACGATACGCTAAGCAGGCGGTAAAAATACTCAACGTACCGTCCGCGGTCATTAATCCCCAAGCACCACTTGGCGCATTATACAACTTCAGACACCTTTGCACGGTTTGAGTTTCAATATCTTGTGACTTGGGCGAGAGATCCGTATGCATAGGATTACGCAACACTAATAATGCTGCACGCAAATCACGTTGGTTATTTATCGCGTCATACAAAGTTTTTGCTGGCAATGCAAACAACATCGTACTCAACGGGGACAAAAAGCGGAAAGTTAAATACACTACACTAAGAAAAAACATACTTATCAACAGCTGTTGTGTGCGTAAATATAATTTAATTCTATTTTTTAATTTCTCAACCTTTTCCGTAGCATTTTTCTTCATCCTTTATACTCCATGTGATTTTACCATGTAGGCACGCCATAAATTATTAAAACATGGTGTCTTGCAAAATGCAATCCAAGCTGACCTACATAGATTGTATAAAGAATATACAAAATTACAAAACACTCAACCTAAAATTTGTTGTTCAGTTAATCCGGTAAAATTAATAATATCTTGTATAACCATGCCAGTCGCGAGCAATTTTTTGGCTATAGCAGTTATTTTTGCATCGCCCATAGCCTCACCTTTGGCGATACCTATTGCTTCACCTTTAGCGATGCCTATTGCTTCACCTTTGGCGATTCCTATTGCTTCACCTTTGAAAATTCCTTTAGCCTCAGCATCTTCACGCTTTTGTTCCTCGACAGCAAGGTTATCCATATCGCGTTTAAGTATGCCTTCATAGTTGCGTAATTCCACGTCAGTCCAACTAGCCTGATCTATAGCTTCAAATGCACGTTTAAGAATAACATCCTTACCAACCAGGTGCTCTATTTCGGCTAAAGTACTATATTGCGCATGCTTAAAAAAATAGGCCCATTTTTCTTCTAGAGTCGTTAATTGTTCGATAGCTTTATTAAATTTTGCCAATTCAACAAATACAAAATGAAAATCTTTTAAATCGTGTTCATAGGTGGTGGTATCTAAAATACGATGTGTAGATTTCCAAGTTTTTTTCTCCGGAAACATAGTAAAGTCTGCAATGGCAATAAACACCACGCCGGTTAATTTAGCATATACGGCTAATTTTTTGTGCTCAGCATCTTCTTTTATTATTTGCTGTGAGTATGCCTTAGCAGCATAAAATTGCGCCCGCTTTTCAAAACCTTTATGCTTGCTGACCTGCATCTCTACTACAAATTGTGTGCCAGCGCGATCTTTACATAACACATCGACGATAGATTGCCGATAGGCGGCAATTTCCGGATTTTGATTCGGTTGTAAAAAGATAACTTCAGTAACTTGATCTGGTCCTTGGTATTCTAAGATGTCGTTAATAAAATGGATTAGGATATCTTTATTTTTCTCGGTGCCAAAAATTTGTTTGAAGGCAAAGTCATTTTTGGGATCTATAAAGCGTGCTAGTGGCATATAACGG